>Ga0315288_10002120_pt1 | contig 25725 bp, 14 predicted proteins | sample YL17G11_20_MG_FD_203454 | JGI IMG/M metagenome (GOLD analysis project Ga0315288, IMG submission 203454) | Sediment microbial communities from Yellowstone Lake, YNP, Wyoming, USA - YL17G11_20 | ecosystem: Environmental > Aquatic > Freshwater > Lake > Sediment | place: USA: Wyoming | collected... | reverse complement strand
TCCTCGACATCCATGTGTCGCTTCGTATGGCGAGCGCCCGGAGCGTTCGTGTGCGCCAGCTCGTCCACGACGGCGATGCGTGGGGCCCTCTTGAGCAAGCCGTCGAGGTCCAGGTCAGACAGACGGGTGCCGCGGTACTCGTACTCCGCACGAGGGAGGACTGTCAGCCCGTCAAGCAGCGCCTCCGTCTCGGCGCGGCCGTGCGTCTCGACCAGGCCAACGACCACATCCACGCCCTCGCGGCGCTTCTCATTCGCCGCTTCGAGCATAGTGAAGGTTTTCCCCACCCCCGCCGCGTACCCGAGGAAGACGGTTAGCCTCCCACGCGTGCTGGCGGCATCCTCGTCGCGAGCATAGGCGAGCAGTTCGTCCGGGCTCAGCTTCACGGGCTCCATAGGCATCACCGTCACAGCCTGTCGAGGGCCAGGTTCAGCCGTAGCACATTCACCCGCGGTTCGCCAAGTACCCCAAGTGAGCGGCCCTCGGCGCACTCCGCGACCACCCGGCCCACTGCGTCCTCTGAGAGGCCCCGCGCCTTAGCGACGCGGCCCACTTGTAGGTCGGCATTGGCCAAGCTGATGTGGGGGTCGAGGCCGCTGGCGGAGCGTGTCACAGCGTCCGCGGGGAGGGGGGTGACGAGGCCGAGCCCGTTCTCGATGCGATAGGCGGCGGCCAGGTCGCCGACACCATCGAAGCTGCCGGGGTCATCGTCCGCGTCGAGCGAAAACCGGGGACAGCCACCGATTTCCGCGACGTGACCTGGCGGCAGCCCGCCGGTAGGGGGAAATCGGTGGCTGTCCCCGGTTTTGGCTCTCTTGTGGATGCCATTGATCAGCTTGCTGTTCGTCGGGCCGAGGTTGGTGCCCCCCGAGCTGCCGGCGTCGTAACCGCTGCCCGCAGCCGAGGGGCGCGGATGGAAGTACTCGGGCCCGGTGAAAGGCTGGCCGATCAGCTCCGAGCCCACAACCCTCCCGTCGCCCTCGACCAAGCTGCCGGCCGCCTGCCACGGAAACGCGACCTGAGCCACGCCGGTGATGACCAGCGGGAAGGCGAGCCCGCAGATCACCGCGATGGCGACGACGATGAAGATGGAAGTCCTCAGATACTGGAACATGGTCTCACTCCCTGTCGCTCTTCCGTACGGCCATCGCACACGCTACCTTCATCTCGGGCCTCACCAGGCCCTCCAGCGCGCTACGCAAGGTGGGAAAACCGGAAACCGGGGACAGCCACCAGTTTCGCGCGCCAGCCGGCGCGGGAGGCGGACCCTCACCAGCGAAACTGGTGGCTGTCCCCGGTTCTCCCTCGCACTACGCCAGGTGTAGGAACACCAGGAGGCGGTCGAGCGCCCAGATGCACGGGAACGGCGCGACCAGCCCGCCCAGGCCATACACGAGCAAGTTGCGCTGCAGGACGGCCGAGGCGCCCAGGGCCCGATAGGAGACTCCCCGCAGGGCCAGTGGGATCAGCGCCACGATGATCAGTGCGTTGAAGATCACCGCGGCGAGCACGGCCGAAGCCGAGTTGGTCAGGTGCATGATGTTCAGGTGTTCGAGCACCGGATACGTGGTGGCGAACATCGCCGGGATGATCGCGAAGTACTTCGCGATGTCGTTGGCAATACTGAAGGTCGTCAGGGAGCCGCGAGTCATCAGGAGCTGCTTGCCGATCTCCACGATCTCAATGAGCTTCGTGGGGTTGCTGTCGAGGTCCACCATGTTGCCGGCTTCCTTGGCGGCCTGGGTCCCGGTGTTCATGGCGACGCCCACGTCGGCCTGGGCCAGGGCAGGAGCATCATTGGTACCATCGCCCGTCATCGCCACCAGCTTGCCGCCCTGCTGCTCCTTCCTGATCAGAGCCATCTTCGTCTCCGGCGTGGCCTGCGCCAGGAAGTCGTCCACGCCGGCCTCAGCCGCGATGGCCGCAGCCGTGAGCGGGTTGTCGCCGGTGATCATCACGGTCTTGATACCCATCGCCCGAAGCTGGTCGAAGCGGTACTCCATGCCGCCCTTGACGATGTCCTTGAGGTAGACCACGCCCAGGGCCCTACCGTCCTCTGCCACCACCAGCGGGGTGCCCCCCGACCTGGCAATCCGGTTGACGATGTCGTCCAGGTCTCGGGGGGGGGTGCCGCCCTGTTCGGCGATCCACGCACGTACGGCATCATCGGCCCCCTTGCGGATCCGCCGTCCGAGGCGATCGGCTTCGCCGTTCGCCTTCAGGTTCACTCCACTCATACGGGTCTGCGCCGTGAATGGGACGAACTCCGCAAGCGCACGGCTTGGCCGCGCACTATCCCGCTCGCCCAACTCACGGCCGCGAAGCCCGTAGTCTTCCTTCGCGAGGACGACGATGCTGCGCCCCTCGGGGGTCTCGTCGGCGAGGGAGGCGAGCTGTGCGGCGCTGGCGAGCTCGTGGACCTCGACGCCGTGCAGGGGGATGAACTGCACGGCCTGCCGGTTGCCCAGAGTGATGGTGCCGGTCTTGTCCAGAAGCAACGTGTCCACGTCGCCCGCCGCCTCGACCGCCTTGCCGGACATGGCGAGCACGTTCCGCTGCATGACGCGGTCCATGCCTGCGATGCCGATGGCGGACAGCAGGCCGCCGATGGTGGTCGGGATGAGGCACACGAGGAGTGACACGAGCACGGGAATCGTCGGTGGCGTGCCCGCTCCCGCCGACCGCACGGCGTACAGGGCGTAGGGCATGAGAGTCACGACCGCCAGGAGGAAGATGATGGTCATGCCGGACAGGAGTGTCCCGAGCGCGATCTCGTTCGGTGTCCTCTGCCGCTGAGCGCCCTCGACCAGCGCGATCATGCGGTCCAGGAATGTGCTACCCGGGTTCGAGGTGATGCGGATCACGACACGGTCGGACAGCACCCTCGTGCCACCGGTGACTGCGCTGCGATCGCCACCGCTCTCGCGGATGACCGGGGCGCTCTCGCCCGTGATGGCCGACTCGTCCACCGAGGCGATCCCCTCGATCACCTCGCCATCGCCGGGTATGATGCCGCTCGCCTCGCAGACGACAACGTCGCCGGCGCGCAGGGACGTACCCGGCACCTGCTGTTCGCGGTCGCCGACCAGTTTGCGGGCCATCGTCTCCGTCCGGGCCTTCCGGAGCGAGTCCGCCTGAGCCTTGCCGCGGCCTTCGGCCATCGCCTCCGCGAAGTTGGCGAACAGGACGGTGAACCAGAGCCAGATGGCCACCTGCGCGTTGAAGAGGAGATCCTTGCCGCCGGCGAACAGGCCCTTGATGACCAGGTAGGTGGTCAGGACGCAGCCGACCTCGACGACGAACATGACCGGGTTGCGCGCCACCAGCCGGGGATCGAGCTTGCGGAAGGCGTCCTTGATGGCGCGCTTCACGATTGACCGCTCGAAGAGCCGCTGCGGTGCATACTTGGGCTTGCGGTAGCCGCCCGGGTGCGCCGTCGTTGCAGGGCTGGCGTCCGCTTGTGTGACCATGGCTGCTTCTCCCTCATTGGCCTGCCGTGTCAGAACAGCTGGCCACCTATCATCTGGAAATGCTCGACGATCGGGCCCAGGGCGAGGGCCGGTAGGTACTCAATGGCGCCGACGACGACCACGACCACTGCGAGCCAGACGGCGAAGGTAGCCGTATCGGTCGCGAGAGTCCCCGCGGAAGCGGGGACGAGCTTCTTGCGGCCCAGGCTTCCGGCCATCGCCAGCAAGGGGATGATCATCATGAACCGCCCGATGAGCATGGCAAGCCCGATGGTGAGGTTGTAGTAGGGCGTGTTGCCTGTAAGGCCCGCAAAGGCCGAGCCGTTGTTGCCCGTCGGGGAGCAGTAGGCGTACAGGATCTCCGAGAAGCCGTGGGCCCCGGGGTTGTTGACGTTGTTGTGCGTCGCGCCCAGGTATAGGCTCGGGCTGGAGTTGTTGACGTGGTTCCACCTCGCCGAGGCCGGCAGGGCCTTCGCGTCGGTGATGGCGACCGGGCTCTGGCCCGGCGGGACGTTGAGGCTAGCGCCCAGAGCCGTGAAGAGGAGGTTGCTCGCCACGAGGATCAGCACGGCGACGATCACCATGCGCACCTCGTACTTCTCGATCTTCTTGCCCAGGTACTCCGGCGTGCGCCCGACCATCAGGCCCGCGATGAACACGGCGACGATGGCGTACATCAGCATCCCGTAGAGGCCTGCGCCGACGCCCCCGAAGATCACCTCGTCGCACATCATGTTGGCCAGAAGGACCGCGCCGCCGACCGGGGTGTAGCTGTCATGCATGGAGTCGACGGCCCCGCAGGAGGCACTCGTCGTGACCGTGGCAAAGAGGGCGCTCGCGGGAATGCCGAAACGCTGCTCCTTCCCCTCCATGTTCCCGCCCGGCTGGGTGTCGGTCGCCTGCACCATGATGTCCTGCCGGGCGATGTTGGGATTGCCGCTCGCCTCGGCCTGATAGCAGACACCGATGCCGACGGCGAACATTAGTGTCATGGCCGAGAACAACGCCCAGCCTTGTCGGGGGTTGCCCACCATCCGCCCGAAGGTGTGGGTGAGCCCGGCGGGGATCAGGAAGATCGCGACCATCTCCAGGAGGTTGCTCAGCGGCGTGGGGTTCTCGTATGGGTGCGCAGAGTTGGCGTTGAAGAACCCGCCGCCGTTCGTACCCAACTGTTTGATGGCCTCCTGCGAGGCCACCGGGCCCTGCGCAATCGTCTGCTCTGCACCCTCCAGCGTCGTCGCGTGGACGTAGGGCGAGAAGTTCTGCGGCGCCCCCTGCCAGACGAGCGCGAGGGCCAGGACGAAGCATATCGGCAGCAGGACGTACAGCGTCGCACGGGTGATGTCCACCCAGAAGTTGCCGAGCGCGCCGGTATTGTGCCGCGCGAAGCCACGCGTGATGGCGATGGCGACGGCGATCCCCGTGGCCGCGGACATCCAGTTGTGCATCGCAAGGGACACCATGTTGGAGAAGTAGCTCACCGTTACCTCCGGTGAGTAGTTCTGCCAGTTGGTGTTCGTCATGAAGGACATGGCCGTGTTGAACGACAGGTCGGGCGTCATCTGCGTGCCGGTGAAGTGTTGTGGGTTCAGCGGCAGGATCCCCTGCAGCCGCAGCAAAGCGTAGGTCACCAGCCCGCCGACGGCGCTGAACATGAGCATCGCGAGGCCATAGGCGGTCCAGCGCATCTCCTCGTCCTCGCGCACTCGGGCGAAGCGGTAGATCAGCCGCTCCAACGGGTGCAGGACCGGTGAGAGCAATGTCCTCTCGCCCGAGAACACCCGCGCCATGAACGCGCCAAGCGGCTTCGTGGCGAGCAGGACCAGACCGAAGAACACGAGTATCTGAGCTATGCCGACGGTAGTCATGACGGCCCCCTAGAACCGCTCTGGGTGGAGGAGCGCGTAGACGAGGTAGACCATCAGCAGGACCGCCACCAGCGCGGATAGGATGATGTCTCCCATGGCGATCACCTCATAGCCGGCTGCAGCCGCGCAGAAAGGCCGCTGCGGTCGCAAAGAACCCGATGGTAACGGTGATGTAGAAGAGGTCCCACACTGTCCCGCCTCCCGTGCCTGGCCGATCCCAGCCAAGCTCATCTACGATAACGACAGGCGGGGTCAGACTGAGGTCAAGATGAGGGGGAGGTGCGTCAGGAACGCGTCAAGAGGGGAGACCAGGGGACGGGCAGTGCCCGACTGCGGGCCGTGGGTCACTCCGCCACGATCCACACGGGCTTCCATAGGCCGCCGGCAAAGGCGCTGTCGTGGACCTGTAGGGTGAAGCGCTGGGTCTCACCGGGCTTCACGAATGCCGTGATGTCGACGGCGACGGGTTTGTCCCACAGGATTCCCGGGTCGCCCTCGCTCGCGCCCACGTACTGACCGTCGATCCAGAGGCGGAACGTCTCATCCACCGCCTCGCACAGTAGCCAGACCCGCCGGCCGTCGACAGGCGGCATGAGCACACCGGTGGAGTACCAGGCGTAGCCGTCGTAGCCGGGGTGCCCCTGCTCCTCCCACGGCTTCAGGATGGAGATGGTCTCCCACTTGTCGTCCGGCTCGACGGCGTTCCATCCGTCGCCCTCGCCGGCGTTCTCCGGGTCGACGCGGAAGCGCCATGTGTCCGGCAACTGCAGCACGCGTCGGGCCGCGAGAGCTTCCACCGGCGGCACGTAACCACCACCCAGGCGGCCGTAGTACCCGACTATGGGCGTGATCCCTCGCCGCTCGATCAGCTCGCGAAGTCGCGCCTGCAGTTCAGCCTGGCGCGGATAGAGCGCGGGGTCGGCGCTCACCTGCTCGGCGACTTGGTCGAGCTCCGTGAACAGGAGGGCATACCGCTGGCGATCGATCCGTGCGGCCACCGTGTCATCGCCCGCCAGGCTTGCGGCTTCGTCCAGTAGCGCATGCCCTTCGCGCAGCACGGCATCGGTGAACTTGCCCAGGTCGTTGAAGGTCACGTCCTCCGACGGCGCCTCCACAACCGCGCGCTCCAGCCGTCGGTAGTAGGCGGCCATCGTGGGGCCGGCACTGCCGTAGACGCTCGCGCAGAAGTCGTCGATGAATGCATCCACGTCCGTGTCGATGTCCCACTCCAGCCGCGCGCGGAGGTTCAGCAGGAGCGGCGAGGCGGTGAACGTCGTGTCCCACTCGTCGCTCAGGAACCGGCAGCCGGCTGCGTGAGCGACGCGCAGGATGTCGGCCTCGGCATGGAAGTACGGCCCCGGCGACTCGTTGTGGTGGTAGTCCAGGTACCGATACAGCGCCAGCGGCGCGAGCCGGCTCCAGCCATGGAAACGCTCCAGACCCTTCCTGTTGATCTCACAGGCTGGGTCCTCGATGCGGTGCTTGAAGCACTGGTCCCACCACGTCAGCTCGATCATCACATTGCGTCGAGGCAGCTCGCGCTTCGGCAGCTCGCGCGTCGAGCCGTAGGCGAAAGTGGCGATCCAGCGATCCGGGCAGCGCGGCTCGACAAGGGCCGCGACCTGGTTGATGAACCACAGCCACCGGTCGGTGAGGTCGAGCACCTCGACGCCGTTCTTCGACCAGTCCTGCGGCACGGGATCCAGCGCCTTGCACGCGTCACACTCGCACCAGTAGCTCGGCTCATCTTCCGCGTTGATGCAGTACCGGAGCGCGGTCGGATGGCTGTCGAAGTACTCGCAGATCGTGTCGGCGAAGAGCCGCGGGAGATCGGGGTTCGAGACGCAGATCTCGGCGGCGCGGCCACTGGAGTGCAGATGCGTCCTCTCTCCGCCCACCAGAGGGTAGTACTCCGGGTGCGTGTCGAACCAACGCTCGGGCGGCAGGATGGCGTGGAGCGAGTGCCCGGCGACCTCGTCCACACCGTAGCCGCGGATGGCGCCGTAGTCCCACGTGCTGGGATAGGATGGCTTGAGGCGGTTCATGCGGTTCCGCGCGGCCCAGTCCACCCAGGGCTCGATCTCGCAGTGCTTCACCGACCAGTCAGGCGGGTAGTGGTAGGCCTGGATGATGTGGGCGCCGCGCAGCTTGAAGCTGGGCTCGTGCACGATGAGCCGCGGCGCCAGGCGAAGCTGCTCGACCTTCGGCATTGCCTCGCCGATCTGCCCCGGCTCGGACCAGCGGCACCCGAGCGTGTGGAACAGCTCCTGCACCGCATAGTAGACGCCGCGCGCTGTGTTGCCGAGGCAGACGATCGCATCCGGCCCGATGTCGAGCACGATGCCCTCGTCGCCGACCAGCGCCAGTTGCGCCGCGTAGCTCCTGCCTGGTGGGAGGAGGCCGATCCAGATACAGCGCCCCTCCGCCGGGCCGACGCGCAACGGCGGCGTCCGCCCGGTCATCGTGCCGAGGACGCGCTGAGTTTCCAGAGCGGCGTAGACATGGTGCGGTCCCGCCTGCTCGGGGATGACGACCCCGCGGATGGGCGCGCCATCGGTGGGCACGTCCTCACCGGGCGTCTCCGGTGGTGGCACAGTCATCGTCAGCGAGATGTCATCGAAGAACACGGCGCCACCCCGCCGCGACTGGAGGTACAGGCCGTACCGGCCTGTCGTATCGACGGTGACATCGGCCTCGATCCGAGTCCAGTCGGTCGCGTCGGCCAACGGGGCCATGAACGGCGGCTGGGTCTCGGGCATCCACACCTCGATCGCAGCATCGCCCTCCGTGCGCGTCCACAGCGACAGCCGGTAGGTCGCGCCGGCGATCATGAACAGGTCGGCGGTATACCAGCGGCCCCAGCCCTCGGTCGTGCCGTCTGTTGCGCGGATCGCCAGGCATCGACGCCCGGCGTGCGCCTGGTCGGAGATCGCGAACTCATAGCTCCCCTCCGCCACATGCGTCTGCCAACCGAGCGCGGAGGACGCGCCGCCGACCTCGACATCGCCATTGACCACGAGGTCTTGGGCCGTGGCACGGCCGGGGGCAAGCACGGCGATGAGGACGCAATACCTCAGTAGCATGATGCTTCTCCTCGCGGCGCGCGGCGGCCAGGTCACTTCGCGGAAATCGGTGGCCGTCCCCGATCTCCCCGGGCCGCCTTCATCTTGGCTGTCCACTCGTGCGCGATATCGAGGTACAGCCGACCGAACTCCTGCGTCTCGGTGATGTCGGTGCCTTCCTCGAAGAAGTTGAAGGTCTCGATGACCAGCCAGGGCGCCCGCCATGCCGCCGCTTGGGCGAAGTCCTCACGGAATGTGTCTCCGCCTCGGCGATCCCGGATGCGCTCGGGCGGCTGGGGCCCCTGGCCGCTCGGGTCGAAGCCGGGGCCGATGGTCGCGATGGGGAACTCGCCTCGTTCCTCCAGCAGCGGCCCGGCCAGCGCCGCGTCCCACCGGAAGTAGTTGTCCGCATTCGTGCAGTGCATGTCGGTGTTCGTCGCCGGGTGCTGGGCGCCAGAGAACGCCGTCTCCAGCACGATGTACAGCTCCTCGCCGAGCTCCTCGCGGAAACGGCGATGCCAGTAGTCCACCATCGAGTTGTCAGCCTTGGCGGAGACTTGCCCGTACTCCGGGCGATAGACGAACGCCACAAGCTTCCCATCCTGCCGGTAGCACTGGTCGAGCAACCCTTCGTCGCGGAACACGCGGAAGAAGCTCACGAAGGAATGCAACACGCCCTCTTGGCTCGCTGGGTCGGTGAGGTCGCACTTCGTGACGGGGTACGCGCGCTCCACGTTGGCGCAGTGCTCGATGCCATCGAGGTGCATCGCGATCTTCGGGTGCGGCTCACCCGCGGCGTCCATCTCCCGGAGGGCCCGGCACAGGACGCGGAGAGCGGCGGGGTTGTAGTCGTGCACGTCCCAGTACATGAGGTTCAGGACATCGATCCCGGCGTACTGGGCGTTGGCCAACTCGTCCTTCCACCAGTTCACATCGTTACGGTCGAAGTGACCCTCGGGAGCGTGGTGTGTGCAGATGCCGGCGTTGATCGGGTACCAGTAGTAGAAATGGGCGAACACAGTGGGACCACCCTCGGCCGTCGCGGAGGTCGGACAGAGCACCGATGCGGCGATGGCGCACAGTACGAACGCCGTCGTGCCCAGCCTACACCCACCGTCTGCGGCCCCTCGTCCCACCTACCTCCGCCTCTCCTCCGCTGCCTGCGAGAATGCCTGCCGCGCCGCGTCCACGTCCGCGAGCACCTCTTCGATTGCTCGCCCCGCCGTTCCGCGTGCTGCCGGGATGACAGTGCGGCACTCGTTGCTGTCCATGAACCGCGCCGCGTCAAGAAGCGCCGCCTCATCCTCCTCGGGGATGGCGAGGAACCCGTGCTTGTCCGCGTGGATGAGCTGCCCGGGCTGCACTCTCCGGCCGAACACCTCGACCTCGCATCCCCACCATACGGGGCAAACGTAGGCATGACCCACACACAGTCGGCGCGCGAGCGCCTTGAAGCCCGCGTTGCACATCTCATCGAGGTCGCGGATCGCACCATCGGTGATCGTGCCGACGCACCCGAGGGCGCGATGAGTGTTCGACATCACCTCGCCCCAGAATGAGCCGATGACGCGCGGCTTGTCGAGATCCTGGACCACCACGATCTTCGGGCCCGGCGCGGCGCCGACATAGCGGAGATACTCGCTCCAGCATTCGCGGTTGGCTTTCCTATGAGCGGGATTGCTCGGCTCGCAGACCATCGTGACACCGTACCCGACCATGGGGCCCATCTGTGGCATGAAGTCGCGCACTTCCTCGAGGTTGGACCCCTCAGCACCGACGTCATGGCGCGTGATCTGCTCCCACCCGTTGTAGATGGTCGGCGTGTTCCATCGCTTCAGTTCGAGCAGGTCCGAGTGGGGCAGACGATCTTGGCTCATGTTCGCGGCCTCCGCAATGTAGGTTGTCGTGTTTCTGCCTGCCGCGCCAGCTCGCGCGCATAGTCCGCCGGGTAGTCCATGTCGGTCAGCCACCCCTCCGCCGACACTGCCACCTCGTGCACATCCAGCGGGTGGTCGCACAGCAGCCCGCGGAGCCCGACCGAGTCGTAACCCGCCATCACCGAGTCGCGGTACGCGGTCGAGATGAGCAGCGGATGCCCGCGATGGCCATCATGGACTGGGACGACGATACCTCGGCCCAGCTCGGCGAGCGACGCGATCAGACGATTGCAGAGGGCGGTCGTGATGCCAGGCTGGTCACCGAGGACGATGAGGACGGCATTGCAGTCCGCAGGAACGGCGCGCATCCCGCAGCGAACCGAGCTGAGCATGTCGCCGTCGGGGTCGGGGTTGGTCACGAGGGAGACGGGGTACTCCCGCAACGCCTCGGCGACCGCCGGCCCATCCGCGCCCACGACGACGTGCACCTCGCGGACATTGCTCACGATGACCTCTGCCATGATACGCCCGATCACCGTGGAGCCCGCGAAGGGCAGCAGGAGCTTCTGCGTGCCCATCCGCCGCGAGCGCCCGGCGGCCAGGACGATGGCGTGGACTATGGGGAAAACCGGGGACAGCCACCGATTTCCGCGACGTGACCTGGCGGCAGCTCTCCGGTAAGCGGAAATCGGTGGCTGTCCCCGGTTTTCGCTCCCCCGTCGCACGGCGATGAGCTGCGCGAGGATGCTGGTCGCGATCTCCGGGACCGTCTCGGCGCCGATGTCGAGGCCGATGGGCGCGTATACCCGGTCGAGATCCTGCTCGGTGGCAACGCCCGACCCGACGAGGCTGTCGTGAACCAGCCGGACCTTGCGACGGCTCCCGATCATCCCAATGTAGGCGACGGGCTTGTGGATGCAGGCCCGGAGCGCCGCGAGGTCACGGTGGTGATCTCGGGTGACGATGACGACGTAGGTCTGGTCGTCCATCTCCCAGCCCGCGAGTGCGTCGGCGATGTCGCGGCAGTGCGCGGCCACGCCGTTCGGGAGCTGAGAAGGGTCCGCGAACTCCGGCCGATCGTCGATGACGATGACCTCGAACTCGACGAGGAGCGCCTGCGCGGCCAAGGCTCGGCCGATGTGCCCGCCGCCGGCGATCAGGACCCGGGGCCGAGGCACGATCGGCTCGACGAGGTAGCAGGACGGCTGGAGCGCGTCATCTGCGTCACCCGTAGGAGCGACTTCAGTCGCGATGCCCTCGGGGCGGCCGCACGTATCGCGACTGAAGTCGCTCCTACGAGTGTCCGAGGGAGACAAGCGGCTGCCCATTCCTCCCACGAACCGCGCGATTCCCTCGCCAACGCACGCCCGAATGGAATCGCCGTCGAGGCCAGCCGGCGCCCAGTCGGTCGCGACCATGCCAGATTCTGGGTGCCATGAGACGGTCGTTGCCGCGGAGACATCCCCGGCAACTCTCGTCAGTAGAACGCCGCGCCGCCGGTCGCGGGAGGCGTCCGCCGCAGCCCTGTAAGCCGGCGCGTCCTTCGCCGCCGTCGGGTCAACGAGGATGCGCATCGCGCCGCCGCAGATCGGCTGGGCGGCGGCAGCGGTGTCACCCGCGAGCGCGCAATCCAGCACTGCGGGGCGGCCGGACCGCATGGCGGCCTCGGCGGCTCTCATCGCCTCGGCCTCGACCGCCCCGCCGCCGATGGTGCCGATCAGTCGCCCCGCTTCATCCACGATGGCCTTTGCTCCCGCCGCCCGCGGCGTCGAGCCTTCGCCGGAGAGGGCGACGAGCAGGCAGAACGGCCGTCCCGACTCCACGAAGTCGGCCATCCGCTCATGGATGTCCATGCGGTCCTCCTGCCCTCTCCGCTCCGCCACCGTCGCGGGCACGGCGGCCCGCGCCACGCTACTGCCCCAGGTCCCACTTCAGCATTAGGTACGCTCGGGCCCGGTCCTGCTCGGCCGGGCTGAGCGCGCGGCTGTAGACGAGGATCTCCGAGATGAGGCCGGTGAAGTACGTCTGGTAGTTCGGCGAGAAGCTGCCGACCCGCACGCTCTTCGCCCACCGGTCCTCGAACACCCACAGGCCCTGCCGCGGCCCGCCGGTTTCCATTCCCGGCACCGAGGCTGCAAGGCCGACCTGGTAGTCGAATCCCTGGCCGTCGCTCGCCGTGAAGATCCTCGGGTCGTGGTTCACCTCGGCCCCGGGCGTCGGGTTGCTGAACACGGCCAGCACGGTGGCAGTGATCCTCTCTTCGGACAGGTCGGGCAGTTCCAGCCGGGTCGTCGAGTCCTCCGTGAAGCGCAGCGCGGGCTTGCCGTTCAGCGCGTCGGCCACGTAGGTCGGACGCAAGGCGGCGTCCGGCTGCGCCGCGTCCCGCACCTTGCCGCTCCTGTCGCGCCAGAGTGACACGGCTCCGGCGGCGTCCCGCTCAACAGACGCGTTGCCCGTCGCGTCCAACCAGACCTCGAGCCCCTCCTGTGGTGGGCCGGCGGCTGTCAGCTCCGTGGGGAAGGCCACGACGCCGGCGTCCTGGACACGGTAGGTGGCACTGCCGGTGCCGCGCCAGATCGCCCATGTCCCTTCCGCCGCGTGACGCACGCCCAGGTTGAACAGTACCAGCGGCGCCCTTTGCGGGGTGAAGCCCGCGGCCTCGAACGGGATGCGCCATTCGCACGTCCACTCAGCGGTATCGATGGCTGCCTGGTAGGTCACCGCCGCCTGCAGCCGCGCCACCACATCCGCTGGCGCGCCTGCGCGGTCGGTGCTCACGAAGTGCCCGTCCGGCCAGCCGTAGAGGTTCAGTATCGGGCCCGGCGCCGCCGAGAGGCCGTCCTGGAGCGCGACCTCCATCGCGTCCGTCGCGCCCCACTCGTGGCTGGCATAGTCGAGCGCCGCCGCGTCCTTCACCGGGTGCCGCGCGCCAATGTAGAGGGCCTGGTCGTCGTAGGCGACCCACGCCCGGCTCGGCGCGGCGGTGCTCCGTGTCCCGTCCCACGATTCCTTCAGGTCGACCGCGCGCCCATCGGCCGGCCACTCGTCCAGCCGTCCGTCCACCGAGGGCGGAGCCGCCAGTCGCTCGGCCGCGCAGAGGGCCCTCGGTCGCGGCGCTGCCGCTGCTTGAGGAAACTGGTCGCCCGGCCGCGCACAGGGCCGGTTCGTCGGCTGTGGCAGGACCATTTTCCCATCGCGCACGAGCGGCGGGTCGCCGATCCCGCGCAGCTCGTACTGCCCCTTGGCACGCTGGAATGTCAGCTGCCCGATCGCGCCCATCGGGCCCGGCAATGCCGACCGGACGACGAGGAAGAGCGGCTGGACTCCGCTCGCAGGCTCCAGCGTGGCGACCATCTCGCGAAACGCATCCGCTCCGCCGGTCGGGCGCGGGTAGAACTCACCGATCTTCTCGCCCTCCGCGCTGCCGACGTGCAGCTCCAGCTTCACCTCGGTCGGCTGCAGCGCGATCTGCCCGCGGTACTGCTCGAAGCGGAAGTACTCGAACTCGCCGACGGGCTTGTCCCCGTCCGCGTGGAACACGAGGAAGACATCGTGCGTTCCCTGCGCCTCCGGCGTGACCTCCCCGGTTGCGGAGGCGTAGATCTGGACGCTCCCGCCGCGAGGGCGGTCCGTCTGCGGCAGCGCCACGTCGGCCACCTTCGGGCCGTCCACGCTGTCGAGGCGCACCTCCAGGCGGCTCGGGGCCTCCTGGTCGTTCCCGTAGACCGCGCGGAACCGGCGATAGCCCTCGCCGAGCGGCACCCGGTTGAACCGGATCCACGCCCCGTCGCGCACATTCCGGATGAACGTCCACTGCTCCGCGACGCGCGCCTCGGCCTCATCGCGGGCCACCGCTTCGAGCACCAGCGGGTCGGTGGCCTTCTGGTGGCGGGGGCTCTGGCGCGCGGCGCCATCGGTGTTCACCTCCTTCACATCGGACGCGAACTCAACGGTCGCTGCTTGCCACCCTTCGTCGAGGTCCACGTCCCCGAAGGGGATGACATCGCCGTCCTGCAGAGCCGTGTGGCGCCCGACTGAAGTCGGGACGCGCTCTTCGACCAGCGGCGGCCAGTCCGCGAGCGGCGGCGGGTTCTCGAAGTCGTGGCCGAAGCGGAACGGCTTCCCCTCCGGGAAGTCGTCCGACGTCAGCTCCGCACACGTTCGGGTGAACTCCGGGATGAAGAGGTCGTCATGCTCGTGGATGTCCACGCACATCGTGTTGTACCACAGCCCGCGCTGCAGCGATCCGGGCGCCGCCCAGAGCAGGTTGTGGTGCAGGTCCACGTCGCAGGTGCCGGCATCCAGGTAGATCAGCCCCAACACGCCCCAGCGCATCGCGGCGAGGTCGTAGGACTCGTGGATCACGTTGTAGATGACCTGGGAGTTCAGCCCGTCCAGCGTGCCGCCGCTGCAGTAGTAGCCGGTGATGAGGCCCGCGTCCTTCGTCTGCAGCATCCCGTTGTAGAGGTGGTTGTGCGCAAACAGCGTGGCCATGTAGTCCATCGGGCCGCGGGTGCGCGACTGAAGGCTGGTGCCATTGCCATAGAAGTTGAAGAAGTGCCGGCTGGCATTGCGCATGGTGTTGTAGGTGATGACATGCCCGCCCACCAAGCGGTTTTCGTAGTCGGGGAAGTCCGACACGGCGTCGGTGATGGCGTTGAGGTAGTGCGCCGTGTAGCTGACCTCGTCGATGAGGCAGTTGTGGATGGTCTGGTGGTAGCCCCGAAGGTAGAACCCCGTCCCTGCGCTGAAGCGCACGCTGCAGCTCAGAAACGAGTTGTCATGCCCGCCGAGGTAGATCCCCGTCTCGCCGGACCTGATCGTGTCGCGGTCGTGCTCGACCTGCCCGATGCTGTAGTGGCGAAGGTAGTGCGAGATGTAGCTCAGGTTGCAGCGCTCTACCGTGCAGTAGGCGGAGTCCTCGAGCCGCATCGAAGCCGCGCGGACGTTCAGGCCGGCGAGGTGAATGTGCTCCCGGCCGCTTAGGTCGAAGGCCAACTGGCGCTGCTTGGCCTCGATGCCGGTCGGCTCCTGCCCGTCCAGGGGGATCAGGTAGAGCGTGCCGTCCTGCCAGTGCCACTCTCCGGGGCGGTCGAGGGCGTTGAGGTGGCCCACGATCATCCCGTGGCCGTCCTCGGGCTGGTAGCCTCCGCCGTAGGCCTGGCCGAACCACCAGGTCTGCGTCCGGTCGCCCACGGTGATCTCGCCGGACTTCGAGCTCTCGACCACCCCCGTCTGCGCCGCCCATCCCTCGTAGTGCACGCCATAGTAGAGGGCGCCCTTCCAGCAGTCGTCGGGCTGCCCGTCGAGCAGCGGGCTCGTGATGCGGCCCGGTTCCTTCAGCGCATCGGGGATGGAGAACGCGCCGAAGGTTGGCCAGAGCGGGCTGAGGTCGGAGACGTACATCCCCAGGCCCGGCGCTGGCTCGTTGGGGAACCGTGCCTCGATCATCACCTGATCGCCGGCGAACACCTGGTTCCGCCCGAGCCCGAGCGTCCAAGGCATCGGGGCCTTCCAGATCGTGTCCGAGTACCGCTCCCACCCGGCGACGGGCTCACAGCCGGTGACCATCACCTCCGCACCCTCGGCGGCCTGCACGGCGATCGGCCGCCCAGGCTCACCGGAGCGCGGGAATGTGATCGTCTCGCGGTATGCGCCGCCTGCCACGAGGATCGTGTCCCCGGGTTGCGCCCGATCCACCGCCGCCTGGATCGTCCGCAGGGGCGCGCCTTTGGCGGAGCCCGCGTTCGCGTCACTACCCTCAGGCGACACGTAGTATGCCGCCCCATGCCCCGCCGCGCCCGCGAGTAGGAGGACCGATGCGGTCAACACACTAGTCGCGGTCATGGACCCCAGACTCCTCTCCTTGCCTGTGCATAGGCCCTGCTGTCCCGGCTGAAGCCGGGACTCCAACGGGGCTCCAGCGGAACCCCAACGGGACGAACGGGACGTTCTTGGAGGCCCGGCTTCAGCCGGGCAACGCCAGCCGTGGCCAGCGTGCCCGGGCCTGGTGCCTGCGCTCAGCCGATGCGCTCGGTACTCCCAGCCACGGTGCTACGGGCCGGCCCGTCGTCCGCCGGCACAGAAGCACTGCTGTACCGCCAATCGCCGGGGCGCACGCAGAGGCTGGCTTTGACCGGGTTGTTCTCGACGTACGCGACGGCGGCCTCCAGGTGCTCGGCATCGCGGATGTATCTGTCGTAGTAGCCGGGCTGCCAGAGCGCCCCGCTACGTCCGCCCGCGGCGTTGATGCGTCGAGCGCTGCTCCCCTTCCACCGCCCTACCAGATCCCCGATCGTGCTCTGCCCCCCGGTGTCCGCCAACACGTGGACGTGGTTCGGCATGACCACCCAGGCGATCAGGGAGTGGGTGTGATGGTGCCCCGGCCGGAGTGCGTCCGCCACGATCTCCGCGAAGCACCCATGCTTCAGGATGCACCCCCCCAGCCCGCGGTCGAGCGAGTCGTCGATCCCCTGGCCGCCATCATCAGGCCCCAGGCACCGCGGCAGTGAGTCCCGGAGACGGAACGTGACGAGCTGAATCAGGTTCGGGACGTCGAGGTGCGGCAGGCCACCCTTACGGTAGAACCCCAGGTGGCCCTTGGCGGCGGCAGCGGGGATGATGATGCGGGATCTCTGTGGCACCCCAGGCCGTCCTCGCTCAGGCCCGGGTCCTGGGCCCCTTGGTGGAGGCAGTGCGTTGCCCGGCTGAAGCCGGGCCTCCAACCGACCTCCGGCGCGTCCCAATGGAGGCCCGGCTTCAGCCGGGCGGCAGGAGGCCCCCTGCCCATCTGTCCCCACCCCACGCCAGGCGCACCTCGCGCCGGTCCGAGCAAGGCCGGCCTATCAGGCCCCCAGCGCCCCGATGTGAGGCCTGAGCGCCGCGTCGAGACGGACCATGGCGTCAACCATCGCGTCCTGGACCTGCGGCCAGTCCTCCTCCGGGTCCTTGTACCCGACCTGCCCCGGAAGGTCGAACCGGATCCGGCAGGCCCGTCTACCCTCAAGACGCTCCCATCCCAAGGCACTGCCGAACGCATTCCCGATCTGCTCCCGTTCGCCGCACAGGGCGTCGAAGATAGCGGCGTTGTCCGCCTCTGCGCCCTTGCCCCGGTCGATGTATAGCTCCACCCGCGCCCCATGCTGGGCGACAACGTAGACGTATGTCAGCCCGGCCCGCCCCGCCGTTACGGAGACCCAGCCCTCGGTGCTCGGGCCGATCGCTGCGTGAAGCTTCGTACGCTTCCTTGCCCTCTCCAACAGGAGCGACCAGAAGTGCTTGCGGAGGTGATGGCGCTCGACCAGCTGCCTCTTGGTTGTGCCCACGTCGGCGGTCTCTTCGCTGGGTCCAACGATCAGGGTCAGCAATGGCGCGGGGGCGGAGTCTCCGATCCGAACGGCCTCAACCTTCACCAGGTAGAATGCCGCCGAGGTGCCCTCATTGAGCCAGGAGACCGCTCGCACGTGCTCGGGGCGCGGCTCCGCCACAATCCAGATGGCGACTCCGGCCTCGAGCATTGAGGTGTACGTGATGAGCTTGCCCAGGTGGTCGTGGTTGCTCTTCTCGAGCTGGTTCTCGATGATGACCGTGTTGCCGGACTGGTCTTCTGCCACGATGTCTACGCTGAAGTCGCCGGCATTCTGCTCTCGCTCGGCGTTCGACAGAGCCAGGTCGAGAGTATTACTGAGAACATCGATGTTCTGCTCCAGCCACGTTGTGAAGCCCTGCGCCTCATGCTTCCACACCTGACGCAGGGGCACCCGCTCGATCTTCCCGATGCTCATCTGGCTTCCCCCGCTCCCGAGCACTCTCTCCACAGCTGGCGTTGGTGTCCGGAGGTTCCCCGACGCAGACCTGGATGCCTGCGCTCCCAGGACACTGCCGGCAGCACCGCGAAGTGAAGGCGCACAGACTGCCTAGCGCTACGCGGTCGCCAGCGAGGAGCGGCTCCGCCATGACGTGCTGCACACTGATCGCCGTGCTGTTGCCCTCAAGCATACTCATGCCCGCCGGGGTACTGCGCCTGGACGGCGACGACCCGGGCCTGCGCCTCTCACTGTCGCTGCCCGACCTCGGCGCCGACGTGCCGCTTGGCGACGCCCGGGTAGAGTGGGATGCAGAGGGCCGCGTGCGCATCACCCGCGTGGGCGCTGTGCCCGGCGGCGTCACGCTTTCAGTGTGCCAGGACCTGCGGATGCCGGCTGGAAGCCGGCGCTCCCAGGGGGGCCACGACCTGCAGTCGGCCATCGTCGAGGGCGCGGGGGAGGTCGTCGAGTACCTCACAATCACGCCGTCCGGGACGCTGTCCGAGGACCTGGAGGTGGCGCGTGCGTTCCGGCTGGTACCCAGCCGGCCCGGCCCTGTCCACGTCACCTGGCCGCTGCAGAATGGGTGGGGGCGAACGGTGGATGTCTCCGGAGACGGCGTCCAGGCGGAGTACCGGTTGTGCCATCCGCTGACAGGCGCCGAGACGCCCCAACTGGCCTTGCCCGTCGCCCACGTGATCGCCGGCGGCGCGTGCCTGGACGTATACACCGATCCCCGCTATGCCGCGCTCATCCGGCTCCGGGAAGAGGGCGGGTCCGTCATTGGCGAACTGCGCTACCGGTACGCGTCGCACACTGTGCCCATCGCATCGCCCGAGCGGCGCGTATTCGGCTTCCGGCTCTCCGAAGCAGCGGGGGAGCCCGCGGGCTTCGAGGACGCCATCGACAGCTTCTTTCGGCTGATGCTGCCCGATGTGCGCCCCGGCCCCGACTGGCTGCACGGCATCGCGATGGTGGACTACGACTACCTCAGCGATGGCGGCCACGGCTGGGAGAGGGATGTGCGCGCCCTTGCCGGATGGCTCACGCCCGAGGAGCGCGGGAAGGTCGCCCTGTGCCTCCACGGCTGGTACGACGCTCTGGGGTTCTACACCTACGACCGCAACCGGCGTGCACTGCGCGAGGAGTGGCTAGGCTTCGGCCCGACGCAGGCCATCCCGCTCAGCCCGCTGGACGTCCAGTGGAAGCTGCGGCTCGCGAGGGACCTAGGGTTCCGCGTGCTCCTCTACTTCGCCGACGGCCTGGCGATCGACAGCGCGTTCCCCGGCTACCGCGACGAGTGGGTCTACCGCGATCCCGGGGGGAATGCCATCGGAGGCTGGCAGGGACCCGAGACGTTCGGGCCGACCTACCTGATGAACCCGGCGCACCCCGAGGTGTCTAGCTTCTTCCGCGACTACCTCGACGCGCTGCTTGGAACCTACGGACCGCTGGTCGACGGGTTCGTCTGGGATGAGACGTTCCACGCGACGATCGGTCAGGTCGCCCTCAAGCCTGCGCCGGCCTACTGCGACCGGGCGATGTTCGACCTCGTGGACTCGCTGCGCGCACGGGTCGAGAGCCTGTACCCGGGGAAGGCGTTCCTCACATCGGACTGCATTGGTGTGAACGGCTGGACGCACATTCCCGGATGCGCGATGGTGGCGCATGGCACCTACCAAGACACGCACTGCGATCCTGCGGCATGGTCCTACGGACTGTTCCCGAACTGGCGGAACACGCTCTGGAGCTGCAACTGGTCCCCCATCTCGGGGTACCACCTCACGCGGTTCGGCGTCGAGCAGTACGGCGTACCCGTGGCGATCAGCAACGGGTGGGGTGACGATCGCGGCCCCTCGGAGTGGCGGCATTCTGAGCGCGACGCGTTCCTCTCACTCTTCCGCCAGCGCTTGGCCGCGGGGCCGAGGAAGCGATGGTTGGCCTGCGACCCCGCGGACGTCCTGGCCAACTCGCCGGAGCGTCCGGCGCCGGGCGATCCGCTGTCGGACGCCCGCCCGGGTGAGGTCAACTGGGCTCTCGCCGAGCACGGCAGTCGCGCCAGCGCATCGTCGGTCGACGGCTATGGTGGCGGCGACTACGGCCCGGCCGGCGTCATCGACGGCATCCGCGATGACAGCCGATGGGGTGGCGGCGGCGGCTGGGCCAGCGAAGTCGGGCAGCCTCTGCCGCAGTGGCTGGAGATCGACCTGGGGCGGTCACATATCGTGACGAGGCTGGTCGCCATCACCTACCAGCACGAGAACAGCGCGGAGACGGCCGGGAAGTGGGGCGTCACGGACTATGAGCTGCAGGCCCTCGACGCGGCGACGAGCGCGTGGCGAACCATCGTCACCGAGCGCCGCCATCACGCGGCGAAGGTGAGAGTGCACGACCTCCCCCACCCCATCCGCACATCGCGCATCCGCATCCTCGTTAGCGCCGTAGCGCCCCTGGACGGGGCGGCACGGCTACTGGAGGTCGAGGCCTGGGGCCCGAGCTCTCCGTAGCACGAAGCGCCGGTGCCGCCTTGCCGCATGGCCACCGCAAGTGAAGTCGCGCTACCGGGCCGCCTCAAGAGGCACGGCCTTGCCGTCGGTGTCGGTCACGCGGAGACAGTAGCCCCAGCCGCCGCCGCCCTGGGTGATCTTCAGGAGAACCATGTTCTCCCCTGCGACGAGGTGCGCTGGGGCCGTGTCCTGGTCGGTTTCCACCGGCCGGGCTGCCTCGTTGGCATGCACCCGGTCGCCGTTCACCCAGCAGACCACGCCATCGTCGCTGCCGATCTTCAGCAGCACGTCGCGCTCACTGTCGCTGCGTACTCGGGCAACCGCGAATGCCTGCACGTCGCTCTCGTTCCCACACACCGCAGTGAGGTCGTACATGCCCTGGATGTCGTCGCTGTGGACCTGCTTCCACGGACGAGTCACGCCGTCGAGCGACGGGGACTGCGTCACATCGACCTCGCCGGGATCCGCAATGGGTGCGCTGCCGTCGAAGGCGCCGCTACGGGGCAGAGCGCCGCAGATCCACCAGTCCACGATGCAGCCGGCCTCACGGGCGAGGTCCAGCTCGATGCCCATCCCCTTGAGGCCCTGGACAGCGGCGTTAGCGACGTCGCGAGGCGCGCCTCGCTGGATGGCGGTCCTGAGTATCTCCTCAGCCTTCGCGCGGTCGGTATCGCGAAGCTTCAGACCCGTGACCACATACGCCGCAAGGGCCTCCCGACGCGTGCCATCGCGAAGCGTCAGCGGCTCGACCAGCGCCAGGGCCCCGGGGTCGCCGAACGCCACCAGGCCGCGAAGCGCCGAGCGGCGAGTGTCATCGTTCGGCGCTATCTCGAGCGCGTGCGCAAACTGCTTCCCCAGCGCATCACCATGGTCACCGGCCGAGAGCCGTTTGTGCAGGATGTTGAGGTAGGCCGTGAGCGCGACGGAGCGAAGCGCGTCGCCGCCGGCCTCCGCGGCCCGCAGCAGTGGTTCTGCCGCCGGGTCGGGCGCGAGCTGCACGAGCGCCGTGGCCGCGGCGATGCGCACCTCCTCGGCGCCGTTCGATAGGCCGTCGAGAAGTTGCGGTAGGGCCGCCTCGCCTGACTCCTTCGCGATCGCCAGCAGGAGCAATCCCTTGGCCCCGGGGGCAGCCGTGTCGTAGGCGTCGGCCATCGTCGCCCCCGCGCGGTCGCCCGCAAGCTGCTTCACACACGCGACAAACTCCTGCAGCAGCACACGGTCCGTCCCACTGACAGCATCGAGGACTGCCGGCAGCGACTCCGCGCGGCCGGTCTTGCGGATCCCGACCAGAGCCGCGATCCTGAGAGCGTCGGACTCCGCGGCCTTGAGCGCGACGACATAGAGGTCCGCCGCGCCCGATCGGTCATCACGCTTCAGACGCGCCTCCGCGAGGCGAAGCAGCGCGTCCACCGCGGCCTCGCGCTCGACGCCCGCGCGCCCCTGCGCCGCTTCGGTGACGGGACCGGCGCCGTCATCATCGCCGAGCCGACCGAGGGCCCCCAGTGCCGCCACGCGAACGGCGATGGTACCGTCGGCACAGAGCTTGACGAGTGGCCGCACGGCTGCACTGTCGCCGCGCACGCCCAGTGCCTCGGCTGTCGCGGCCTTCATCGTCGCGTCCGCACCACCCAGCGCCGCGACGAGCGCCTCGGTCGCGGCCTTGCCGTGGATCCGGCACAGCGTCTGCCGCGCCTGCTCGCCCAGCTCGGCGTCGCCCAGCAGAGCCGCGACGGGTTCGACGGCGTCGTCGCCACCGATCAGGGACACCAGGCGCAAGCCATACCGCAGGCAGTCGCCGGACGCCTTGCGTTTGCCGACGAAGTCCAGCAGCGCCTGCGTCGTCTCCTCTCGATCCTCGGCGTCGGGCGCGGACTGCGCGCTCACGATGGCCTCCAACGAGAGCCGCGCCGCGCGGGCCGCAGCCGGGTTCTCGCCGGCGAACAGCTTGCACAGCGGCGGGATGACCTCGGGGCCGAACTCTGTGGCGCGCTCGAAGGCGGCCCGACGCGTGGCTCCGTCCTCGCTCGCGAGGTCGGCCAGCCATGCGCCCGTGTCCTGGCCTCTCGCCACCCCGCAGCAGAGGAGGGCGAGGGCAAGCGCTGGACCCCAGTGGACTGTGCGCGTTCGTCTCATGGTCGGCCTCCTCACAGTACCCATGGCTCGCGGTAGGGGCGAGCGATCCAGCGGTTGGCTTCATCGTCATCGACGAACCGCTCGGCTACCCCGTCCCAGCGGAGCTTCCGGCCGATCCGGAAGGCGATGTTCCCCAGGTGCGGGGATGACGTCGAGCGGTGCGCCACCGCCGCATCGCTCGTCGGCAGCTCGCGCGAGAAGATGCAGTCGTACCACTCGTCGGAATGGCTCGCCACGCGTGGGAGGATGAAGTCTTCCTTGCCCAGCGGCTCCTTATCGGCGTCCTCCGGCTCAATGGTGTACTTCTCGCGATCGACGAACAGGCGACCATTGGTGCCTTCGAAGTACATGCCGTAGGACGGTTGGCCCATCGGGAGCGGTTCCGGAGGCGGTTGGGACCAGATCATCGTATGGGTCGGGTACTGGTAGATGACCTCCAGCGACTCCGGCATCTCGTAGATCCCGTCGTCGGCGTAGCGCCCCGTCGCCTCGATGGACACCGGCGCGTCCTCGCCCGTGCCCCAGTGGAGGATGTCGATGAGGTGGGTACCCCAGTCGGTCATCCCACCACCGGAGTAGTCCCAGAACTGGCGGAAGTTGCCGAACCGCGCCGGGTTGTACTCCACCCACGGCGCGGGCCCGAGCCAGAGGTCCCAGTCAAGCTCGGCCGGCGGCTGACCGTTCGGCGGCCATCCCCCTCCCCCACCACCGCCCAGCCACGCCCGGCAGAGGGTGACCTTCCCGATCCGGCCGGAGCGCACCAACTCCACTGCGTGGCGGATGTGCGACTGGGAGCGCTGCTGGGTGCCGATCTGCACGATCCGCCCATAGCGCCGCGCCGCCTGGATCATCCGCTGCTGCTCGTAGATCGTGAGCGCCATAGGCTTCTCGCAGTAGACGTCCTTGCCCGATTCGCAGGCCATGACGGTGGTGAGAGCGTGCCAGTGGTCGGGTGTCGCGATCAGCACGGCGTCGATGTCGTCGTGATCGATGACCTCGCGGAAGTCGCGATAGGGTGTCGCCTGCCCTCCCGCGTCCGCTACGACCTTCGCCCCGTTCTCCCGGCGCCCCTGATGGACGTCACAGACGGCGCGTACTTCCCACTTCGGCGAGCCCGCGAATCCGTGCAGGTGGCCCGAACCCATCCCGCCGAGCCCGATGAACCCGATGCTGAGCCGTTCATTCGGAGAGACCTGTGCCCTTGCCGCAGTGCCCGCCACCATGCTTCCGGCGAGCACCCCGGCACCGGCCGTTCGCGCGAGGAACTCCCGCCGCGTCACCGTGCGCTGCTTTGCCAATGGTCACCACTCCTGTCAGTGCGCGCAAGGTCTTCCTCTGGTTCAGTCTGACGTAGCAGCTCGGGCATCCTCGGAGAACCGCGCCGCCTGCGTGCACCCACCGTGCGGGTCGGCAACAGACGCCCATGCGTTCGTGATATCGTCGGCTACCTCTCGGAAGCTCCCGCTCGCCTTCTTGAGCTCTCCGTTCCTCAGTCGCACGAGCGGCCGGTGGCCGCTCTGCAGCAGGCGCTTGTTGGTGCGTACGCCGCGGTTACTGAGTAGGGCTGCCGGCGATGGGTGGCACTCGATCGGCGCGTGCTTCGCGGCAAGGCACGGCTCCAGTGCCTGGATGACCCATGCCTCCGTGGCCTTTGACGGGATGCACAGGACCATCTGATCGGGCACGCTCCCACCACCGCACCAGCGAAGGATGACCTTGCGCAACGCGTCGGCCGAGGCAGAAGCGGGCGGGCATGGTGCAGCGCAGCCGATCTCGTCCTCGGCGGCTACATCCGCATCCACGTGGATGACAAGCATGTCGTGGCTCATGTGCTGAGCGTAGTCCGACAGCCCCCCACAGGCCTGGACGCGGCGCTGGCACCATGTGCGGACGCCCTTCCACCCGGTTCCCATCTCCCCGAATCGCGTACCTGCGAATCCCCCGCCGGCGTCTGGCTGGACCCGAGTGACGACGATGGGTGTCGGGACCAGTGCCGCCAAGGCCGCCTGGATCACGACGCAGTCAGTCGGCCCCTCACACACTACCGCCACTCGCAGGGGATCAGAGGGCATTTGGCACGCCGCCGATCTCGCCCATCACCCACAGCCGCGAGAGGGGCCATCCCTCCTTGGCCATCGCCAGGACGCGGTCGCTCAGGACGACCCTCGTCGCCACAGTGGCTCCCTGGTTCGTCCTGTCGATGGCGAACAGCCGGACCCGGTCGTCTGTGAGGTCAAGGCCGTCCAAGGCCAGTGGGTTGTGGGTGGTGAGAACGACCTGCCTTGAGGCGGGGTTGGCCAGCACCCAAGCGCAGAAGCGTTCCATCAGACCCCGGGCCAACCGGGGGTTGAGGACCTGATCGAAGTTGTCAATCGCGATGAGTGGCGGCGTGTCCGGGTGCGCCGCCAACACGGCAGCCGCGACGACGCAGAGGGCGCCTTCGCTTGCATCAATTGCCGTGAGCACGTTCCTCCCGTCCCGCATGAAGCGGTCCCGGAATCTCAGCACAAGTGAGGCTGAGGGTGCACTGCTCGACATGATACTGGCGGGCCTTAGCGATACGCCGAAGTCGCGTATCCAGTCCACCAGTTCGGTGACGTCCTCGGCGACCTTGGCCGCCAGATCATCCTGGCTCCGTCCACGGCTGAGCAGGGATGTCAGCACGCCCTGAGCCAGTCCGCCTCCCGCCAGGCCGAGCGGAGGACGCTGTTGGGGGTCCGGTACCCGGCTGCTGAGGGCCGGCGTGTGCATGGCGTACAGGGCGTAGTCCGCGAGCGTATCGAGGAAGGTCAGCACGGGGGCGCACGCATTCTCGGAAGCTCGGTACTCCGGGATGATGCCGCTGTACGGATCCCGCCTCTCGCCATGCGGGCCCCTGCCGAGGCCCCGGCCGTCCCACTCCAGCCGTTCGGTGCGGTACTCCCATGCGGAATGCGGCTTTGAGATTGGGTTGCCCAAGCCAGCGGCGTAGCTGACCGTGGTCTCGTCAACGGTGCCACTCGC
>Ga0315288_10002119_pt1 | contig 25727 bp, 18 predicted proteins | sample YL17G11_20_MG_FD_203454 | JGI IMG/M metagenome (GOLD analysis project Ga0315288, IMG submission 203454) | Sediment microbial communities from Yellowstone Lake, YNP, Wyoming, USA - YL17G11_20 | ecosystem: Environmental > Aquatic > Freshwater > Lake > Sediment | place: USA: Wyoming | collected... | reverse complement strand
GTTCTCGTCGCCTTTTTCGCCACTTTCGTCCTTGCACACGCGGAAAACATTTGACCGGCCAGCCGGAATTTCGCAGAGTGTACTTCAGGCGCATCGAAATTACAATAGGCGGCATAATGATAAACGAACAGTTGACTGAGATTTACAGACTGCTCTTCGAGAGCTTCGGCCCGCAGCACTGGTGGCCCGGCGAGACGCAATTCGAGGTTATCATAGGGGCCATACTTACGCAGAATACAAGCTGGGCCAACGTCGAGAAGGCAATAGCGAATCTGAAATCGGCCGACCTTCTGAATCCCAAAGCGCTCCACAGCCTCGACCACTCGCAGCTCGCCGAACTCATCCGTCCGGCCGGTTACTTCAACATAAAGGCAAAACGGCTCAAGAGCTTCCTCAACTGGCTCTTTGAGAACTACGATGGGCAGCTAAGAAATATCGAGGGCGTTGAGACCTATCAGTTGAGGGTCGAGCTTCTGAGCGTGAAAGGCATCGGCCCTGAAACCGCCGACTCGATCCTGCTCTACGCATTCGACAGACCCGTCTTCGTAGTCGATGCCTACACGGCTCGCATCGCAGTTCGTCATCAGCTAATCGAGCCGGACGCAGGCTATGAACAATTACAGGAATTGTTCCAATCGAATCTCCAGCAGGATGTCCAACTTTTTAACGAGTACCACGCACTGCTCGTCCGGCTCGGCAAGGAATTCTGCAAACCAAAACCCAAATGCCCCGCCTGCCCCCTGCAAAGAATGCCCCACACAATTGAGAGCGAGGACTTTTGAGCAACGCGCCGGTGTTCACCGCGTGCGACGCCCACCCACCAAACACCACTTGGAGCAGATGTGCCGCAGAGTCAACAGAAAAACGCCCCAACTCACTATTAGGAGGCTCACAACGGAGAGCGGATTGACCAGGACCTCGACGTACTCGCGCCAGGCAAATGCCAGGAACATCGCCGCGTATAACGGCAGCAGCAGCGAGACGAACAAGAGGAAGGGCGCTCCGTGAAAGACCAACTGCATCGTAGAGGCGAACGGAAGGAATATCAAAGGGACGATAGCAACGCGAGGATCGATGGGCTGGAAGCCCAAGGTCTTGCCTTCGACGGTAAAGGTCGGCATAAACCTCACTAACAGAATCGACAGACCCGATATGATCAGTGTCCCTATGCAAAGCAAGGCGGCATCGGTGAGGGCCAGGCCCAAAGTCGTCGTGAACCTCCTGCGACGCCCTCCTGGGATCAGCATCGTCGAATAAACCGGAGGCTGCCGGCCCATAGCCGCAATCGCAGGCACCATAATTAAAGCGAACACGGCGGCCTGGCCCATATAGCCGAACATGGTCGTGAGCACGAAAACAAGAGGCAGGCAGTTTTGCCACCGAGATACGGCCAGGGCAGATGTGCTGTACAAGACGCCCCAGAAATATCTTCCGGGCCCGCCGTAGTCGTACTTGTTCATCTGCGCCAGAAACCACTTCTCGACCCAGGGCCTTGGGTGCTCCCTCAGTTTCTTCCACTTGACCCCTGCACGGGCGTTCCCGTACCGCCTGAGTTTCTCTTTGTTGAAAACATCCAGAAAGCCTATCCAGGGCACAGCGCAGTAGCGCCTGGCCAGTCCCTGCCTGCCCAGCCAAAACCACATCACGACACTGCTGAGAATCCCCACTGAGATTGGCAAGTGGGGCTGGGCAACAATGATACGTTCCAGGAGTACGTGCAGGTCAAAGAGCCCCTCGGCAACGAGGGCCACCGGCAACAACCCAAAAACAAGCGCCGCATTTCTGACACCCAATGCCGCCACCACGCCAACCAGGTAGAATACGACTCCTGCAAAGAACGCTGAGCAGAGCACCAAGACCAGTTGCGGGCCGGACAGGTCGGGATAGGTCAGAAAGAGCATCGAACAGAGGGCGTTCGTCGCGACGCCTATAGGGAATACCCACTTGCGAACGATCCGACGGTGGCCGGGCAGACAGTATGAGAAGGGCTTGGCCAATACCTCAATCTGCAATATGGTCGCCAGGAATCCAACCATAAAGGCAACAATCAGAGGCGCGACATACAGACCCTTGCCGGCCGGCGGCCGGTGCAGCGGCGCCGCGACAACACCTGCTGCGGCACAGCCCAGTAACACATAAACCAGCCACAGAGCGCGACGCTGATACAAATGCTTCAAATTGACTGTTAAAATACTCATCCTTACTACTCCTCAATCCTTCACAAGCACGAAGTCATTGCGAATCCCGACAAATCGCTGGATCAATGTGAACGCCCCTGACCGACAAGACACCATTTGGAGCAAACATGCCGCAGAACCAGCGGGAAGACTCCCCAACTTACGACCAGCAGAATCACAACATATAGCGGATTGACCAGGTGCTCGGCCTGCTCTCGCCTGGCAAAGGCCAAAAACATGGCCACGTACACGGGCAGCAGCAAGGCGCCAAAACGAAGGAACGGCATTCTGTGGAAGACCAACTGCATCGTAGAGGCAAACGGCAGGAATAGCAAAGGCACGAGAGCAACGCGAGGATCGATGGATCGGAAGCTGACGCTGTGGCCTTTGAGGACGAAAGTCGGCATGAACCTCGCTAACAGAATCGACAGGCCGCACATGACCAGTGTCCCCATACAAAGCAAAGAGGTGCCGGTAACGGTCAGGCCCAAAGTCGTCGTGAACCTCTGGCGCCGGCCTCCGGAGATCAGCATCGTCGAATAAACCGGAGGCTCCGTGCCTATAGCAATAATCGCAGGCACCATGATTAGACTGAACACGGCGACCTTGCCCCCATAGCCGAATATGATTGTGAGTACCGGAATAGAAAGCAGGAAGATTTGCCACCGAGATATGGCTATAGCCGATGTGCAGTACAACGCGCCCCAGAAAAATCTTCCAGGCCCGAGATAGTCGTATCTTACCATTCGCCCCAGAAACCACTTCTCGACCCAGGGCTTTGTGTGCTTTAGGAACCTCCCCTGTTTGGTCCCTACACGGGCGTTCGTGTACCGCTTGAGCTTCTCTTTGTTGAAAAAATCCGAAAAACCCATCCACGGCACAGCGCAGTGCCGACGGGCCAATCCCGGCCGGCCCAGCCAAAACCACATCGCGATACTGGTGAGAATCCCCACGAAGATGACCAAAAAGACATTCCCGATGATGATACGCTCCAGCAGCACATCCAAGTCATAGTGTTTCCCGCCGACAATTAGCGGCAGCAAAAAAAGAAGAACCACCGCATTCATGCCTAACATTGCATGCGCGACTCCGGCCACTGCAGGCAGGACTCCGGCCATATAGAACGTCAATCCTGCAAAGAAGGCTGAGCAGAGTACGAGTGCCAGTGGCCCCCCGTGCAAGTCAGGATACCTCAGAAACAGCATCGAACAGACGGCACTGCTCGCTATGGCCGTGCAGAACACATTTCGTCGAAAGACCCTCCGGTGCCCGGGAAGGCAATAGGAAAGGGGCTTCGAGAGAACCTCCATCTGAGGTAAGGTCAAAAGGCATCCGATGAAAAACGCCAATTTTGCAAAGCGAATGTAGTCGCCCTCGCCGGCCTTGGGGTGTACCAAGGAATCCTTCATAAAGGTAAAGACGACAAATCCAAACAATAGATAAACCACCCACAACCCGCGGCGTTGATACAAATGTTTGAGATTTACGCTTAAGATGCTCATCGTTCCACTCCGGAGATGCCGCTGCCATGTTTCAACCGACAACAATTCTGTAGATGTCTTCTAACGGCAGCGTCTGTATGTCGATCCGGCAATTCAGGCCTTCGGCCTGCTGCTGCAGTTGTTCGGCTGAGCAGTCTTTCACCGTTAGTATGGCCTCTCCGTTGCTTCGCCGGCATTGAACAACGTTTGCAAAAGGCAATTCACGCGGCAGCTCCCCGCTCAAGGCACTGACTCGCACCCTGCTGAACCGCTCCCGCAATTCATCGAATCCGGAGTCCAAAAGGATACGCCCCTGCTTCATTATTACCACGTGGTCGATGACCTTCTCCACGTCGCTTAGGATATGCGATGAGATAATGATCGTCTTGTTCTCGTCCTGGATAATCTGCAGCAGCAGGTCCAGGAAATTCGCCCGCATCACCGGATCCAGGGCCGCCGCCGGCTCATCCAAGATCAGCAGCTCCGGCTCAAACCCGATAGCAAGCAGGATTGCCAGCTTCTGGCGCTGGCCCGGGGAGAGCGACCCGACGCGCGCATCGGTGGAAACTTCGAAGTCGGCTATGTACTTCTCTTCCAGACCCCTGTTCCAGGTCGGATAGTACGTGCTGACATAGCGAATCAACTGCCCGGTATTCATCCAGTCGAGCAGTTCGCCCTCCTGGTGTACGTATCCGATTCGCGCAAGCTGCTCGGGTCCGAGCTTGCCCGCATCGCAGCCGAAGGCCGTGCACTGGCCGCGGTCCGGCAGATACAAGCCGATTATATGCCGCAGCAGCGTGCTCTTTCCCGCGCCGTTGGCCCCAAGCAGGCCGATGATACTGCCCGGATAGATGCCTAAGTCCACGCCGTCAAGCGCCTGTATCTTGCCGAATCGCTTATGCACCCCGGTCATTTGCACTATTGGATTCTCTTTAGTCATTGGAGCTGCTCCTCAACCTCGAGTCGTATTTCTGATATAGCCTGTCTAACATTTCTTTCACCTCTTCTTCGGGTATTTCAAACTGCACAGCCGTCGTCACGGCCTTTGTCAAAGCCTCCTCCAGGAGCTCGGCCTTGGTTCGGCCTTTTTGGTCTTTGGGCAGTTCCGCCACGAACAGACCCACCCCCCGGCGCCTCTCAACCAGCCCTTCAACCTCAAGCAGCGAGTATGCCTTGCTGATAGTCATAGGGTTGACCCTAAGCTGCCCAGCCAGCTCCCGCACGGAGATTAGCTGTTCGCCGTCGCGCAGTTGACCGGCCATTATCTGCCGGCGAATCTGCTCGATCACCTGACGGTAAATCGGCTGGCCGCTGTGATGGTTGATCTCCAATAGCATACGAAAGCTGCCTCTTTTCTGCATTGCTGTATTACTGTCCTAATACACTATACGCATTTAGCAGAGATGGTTCAACAAAAATTTGGTATTTTCGCAGATTTTTTTTGGCGCATCTCGATCAACTCCGGGCCAGGGTCGAGTACTCTCCCAACATGAATTCGTAACCACTTACAAATAAGGGATTTATAGACATGAACATCCATAGTTGACGCCGTGGCCGCTCATGTTGACCACGCGGCACGCCGGGCTGACTTGCTCGCTCAGAACCAAAAAAAGTTGGCACGGTTCAATTCTGTGTGGCAGCCTCAAGCGCAGCTTGGGGATGGCAAAACTCCCAAAGCGGTGCAACCATCCCCAAATCCTTCGGATTTGAGGCTGCCACACCGTATCGAGCCACAAATAATGCAACTCGGAATCTGACGTACTTGAACCATGCCAAAGAACTCGCCCACAGGCCACCCTGCCCGACGACCTCCAGCAAAGGTGATGTTGGGCAGGCCCCCGTCCTGCTGGACCACTTTGCAGGCTCCTCGCAACGACTATTGAAGGGGCTTGCGGGCCGCAGCTCAAGTTCGCCGGTTGGGAGCAGTTTTTGATTTTTTTGGAAAAAAATAGACTCGATACGAATCCATCAGAAGCGATTTGGGGGATATTATTCTCGTCAACGCTTTGTAGTATAGACCTGCCCGATTGAAACAGAGCACAATCCCTGCCATAATGCGCTTGGACCAAGAAGGATTGTGCTATGTTTCTCAAAAGATGCGCCCGTAAAAAGGATGGTAAGCCCCGCACCTACTGGCAATTGGTCGAACCGTATCGAACGGCGAGAGGGCCGCGACATCGGGTCGTGGTTGATCTGGGAGAACTTGATAAGAGTGAGCGTCGCGGCTGGGGGCGTTTGGCGTTGCACTTGGACGGCAAAGCGGCGGCCAAGGCTCGGCAGTTGACGTTGTTTGATCATGCTCAGACAGACCACGCTGATCCGGTTCCTCAGTACGTCGAGGTTGATCTCAAAGAGATACGCATAGAGCGGACACGAGACTTTCGAGATATCTTTTTAGCTCTGAGCTTGATGTATTTAATACCTAATAAATCCACAGGTCTGTGTGTAATTATAACTGTTAAATCTTTTTAGGGAGAACTGCAATGGACGACATTTTCGCCGACGAAACCCAACGAGAACAGCAGTTATACGACCAACTTGCTGCGTGCCCCGTTTTTGAGATGACGGGTATCGTAAGCGCAAGCGGGGTTGGAGAAAGCAAATCGCCAGGCCAACAACTATGGTCACTCCTCATTACTTTCGATGCGTGGCGGGTCGGCTCCGGGCCCGTTCGCACTGAATCCATCACTATCAGGCGGAAGGTTTCCACCCACGAATTGCGGACGTTGAAAAACGCAATCGGCGCCAAAACAGTCATCAAAATTCGCGCTCGCGTCCCCGAGGAAAACATCTTTAGAAGACCGCAGGCACTCCTCGAAGAGTTCATTCGAATCGACTCAACCGATTCTGAACTACACGACTATTTGACAGAACTCCAGAAGCCAGAGAAGCCGGTCACCCGTGAAGACGACTTCTTCGGAACGTTTATCTTTGATGGAAGTGAATGGTATGCCAACAGTGTTAAATGGAACGGCGAACCAGTTAAGCTCAGCTTGTCAGTAGAAGGACCGAAAGACTTTGATCTCGCGCTCAAGGTCGCACATGCGTTGTGGGGCGACGAAACGTTATGGAATGAGCGGATTCGCGATTACGCCGTGCAGGAACTCTTGCCCCTTAAGAATGAAAACTGGCTCCACGAAGATGAAACAGAACTTTCGCCGGAACAATTTAGAAACAGAATGACACTGGAGTTTATTACCGTGTGTCCGGACGGATCTTTCGAATGGTGGTTTGACGTCGGAGACATGTTTTTGGGGCACTTCATTGAGGTCGATGGCAGCCTTTCCGAGGGATTGACGGCAGCCGCAATTCAGGGATAATCGCATACGCGGTTATGCATGCCGGAACACTTTGCACGCTCTTTGCAGCCACTATTGGAGGGGCTTGCGGGCCGTGGGAATGGGATTTGACAACCGCCGGCAGTTGCCACTATGCTGTTAGAATCGGGGCACGCCCACCTTTTTGAAAAGGGCGGAATGCTCGCAGGCAGTCAACACGTATGGAGGATTGGCAAATGTCGAAAGAGCCGGCAGACCGCGCACAAAAGGAATCGTGCCTGGGAAGAAGGAGACTCTGCAAATTAGCCTTGGCAAATACTCTTGGCGCGACGGTTTTGTTATCAAAACCAGCCCATTCTGCGGAATCGCAGGCAAAAACACCCGCAGAAGCCGGGGCAGGCGTGAACATCGCGCAGGTCAAGAAGGCCCTGATGCACGTTGGCGACCAGAGCTTCACCAGTGGATCAAAAGAGGATTTGGAATTCCTCAAGCGCCACGGGGTGGATAATGCGGACGGAGGCCAGCCAAGATACATCCCGGGGCAGGGCTGGGACCTCGATGAGATATTGAGGAAGAAGGAAAAGTATGAGTCGTTTGGCGTCAGCCTTGACATGCTCCACCTGCCGCTGGACTCCTCAGGCATCGACAGCTCGCCCATGCCGAACATTCTTTTGGGCAAAAGTCTGCAGCGCGACAAGGAGATTGCCGACGTCTGTATGATGATTGAGAAAGCCGCCAAGGCGGGAATATACGGATTGAATTACAACCTGACCATACTGCCGGTGCTGCGAACCGGGCGCACGCAGGGGCGCGGCGGCTCAAGCTACAGCACCTGGATATATACCGACGCCCCCAAGGGACCGCTGACAAGGGCCGGGACAGTCACGCTCGAAGTCTTCCGGGAGCGCATCGCATACTTCCTTGAGCGGGTGGTCCCCGTGGCCGCCGAACGCAAGGTGAGGCTGGCCTGCCACGTGGCCGATCCGGGAACCGTTCCCGGCTATCGCGGCATCGACAGGGCGCTGGGAACCGTGGACGGCTTGAAACACTTCATCGATACTTCGCCAAGCCCTTATCACGGACTCAACCTTTGCATAGGTTCATCCGCAGAAATGCTCGAGGACCCCGCCGGAGAAATCTACGATGTGGTCCGCTACTTCGGCGAACGAAAAAAGATATTCAACGTTCATCTTCGCAATATCCGCGGCCGCAGAGACAATTTCCAGGAAGTCTATCCCGACAACGGCGACGTTGATATGTACCGCGTCGTCAAGGTCCTGCGAGACGTCGAATACCCGTATATGGTAATGCCCGATCACGCGCCGCAGCATCCGGACGACCCGGGCGGGCGACAGGCCTTTGCCTTTGCCTTTGGCTACATAAAGGCGATGATTCAAGCCGGTAACTCCTTGACGGACAGCGGCCGACAATAGAGAATTTCAGAAGGTTTATTAATGTTCATAGCCACCCGGCGATTGAAACTGCGTTTGAAGGGAAATGCACGATGTGGAAAAGAGTCCTTTGCCTGGCGCTGCTATTTACCGCCTGCAGCGCACCGGCTCAAACCAACGACTATTTCAACGCCGAATACGGCAGGCTGCTCGAAGGTTCGACGGCGAAAGTTGGTATATGGTGGGCTTCGTCAGGCTGGAAAATTAGCCCGGACAAGCCCCTGCCCAAAGCAACAAGCCAGGCGATTACGATACGTGCGGCCCGAAGTGAAACCGAAGCGGCACAATTAGTTATTCGTCCGACAGTTGGCTTGAAGGGACTTACCATAAGTGCCGGCGCACTGGCCGGCGCTGGCACAGCCACCATCCCGAAAGAAAATATCGAGATACTCAAGGTGCAATACGTGAATATAACGACCCCTACCGACAAAAGCTCAACAGCCGGACTCTGGCCGGACCCGCTGCCGCCCTTGAAAGACCCAATCGACCTGGAACCCAACAAGAACCAGCCATTTTGGATCCGCGTGAAGGTCCCCCGCAACGTCCCAGCGGGCGCCTATACAGGCAAGATCGCCGTCGCTGCTCAAGACTACAACACAGATGTCACGCTGACCGTGGAGGTCTATGATTTCGAGTTGCCCGACAGGATGACCTGCACGACCGCCTTCGGCTTTTCGCCGGGCGAGGTATTTCGCTACCAAAAGCTCTCCGACCCTGGGCATAAACGCCAAGTGCTCGACAAATACTGGGCCGACCTCAGCGCCCATCATATATCCCCCTACGATCCGGCGCCGCTTGACGATATAAATGTCACCTGGCCGGACGTCAAGCCGCCGCAGCGGGAATGGGAAGGCGGATTCGAGGTCTCCAACGAAAAGCACGCCGGCAAACAATCCCTCCTGATATTCGACGACAGAAACGACCTCAATGTCGCCGCCGCCTACAAGCCCCCGGTCAAAATCCCACAAGGCGGATTGCGCCTGAAATTTTGGCATCGCACAGCTCTGCCGGAACATTCGTTCCTCGTGTCACTCAACCACTACGATGCCTCGGACAAATGGATTTACGGCAATAACAATGATATCGCCGTGGAAGGCAACGGCCAGTGGCGGCAGTTCGACCACATCATCAAGACCTTCCCCGAAGGCGCCAAATCGGTCCGTCTGAGTCTCTGGGCCGCGCCGTGGAGCGAGTCCGGCGAGCGGACGGGCCTGGTCTGGTTCGACGACGTCTCACTCACGGACGCCGCCACCGGCGAAGAGCTGATAGAAGGCGGCGATTTCGAGCCGCCCGCGCTGCCGGCCGTCGAAAATGAAAAGCTGCGGGTGAAGCTCGATTTCTCAGCCTGGGATAAGGCAATGGCGCGCGGAATCGACCATTACAGCTTCAACTCATTTCGCCTGGACATCCCCGGCTTGGGCGGCGGCACCTTCCACGCGCGCTACGCGCCCGAGCTGCTCGGCTTCAAAGAGGATACCCCGCACTACAAGGCCCTCTTCAATTCCTATTGCACCCAGGTCCAGGAGCACCTCCGCGCCAAAGGCTGGCTCGACGAGGCGTTCATCTACTGGTTCGACGAGCCTGACCCCAAAGACTACGAGTTCGTAAATAACGGCTTCGCCAGGCTCAAAGATGCCGCCCCGGACATCAATCGCATGCTGACCGAGCAGGTCGAGCCGGGACTCGTCGGCGGACCGAATATATGGTGCCCGGTTACGCCCAACTACAATCACGAAGCCGCCGAGCAGCGCCGCAGGCAGGGCGAGAAGTTCTGGTGGTACGTCTGCACCGGCCCAAAGGCGCCGTACTGCACGCTGTTCATCGATCATCCCGGCACAGAGCTGCGAGTCTGGCTCTGGCAGACCTGGCAGCGAAAAATCGACGGAATCCTCGTCTGGCAGACAAACTACTGGACCAGCTCCGCCGCCTACCCCGACCAGCCGCAGAACCCTTACGAAGACCCAATGGGGTGGGTCAGCGGTTACAGTACGCCGCAGGGCACAAAAAGCCCCTGGGGCAACGGCGACGGCAGATTCATATATCCGCCCTTGTCCGCCGCAGACGCAAACCCTGCCGAACCCGTCCTGGACGGGCCTGTCGATAGTATCCGATGGGAAATACTCCGGGACGGCATCGAAGACTACGAGTACCTCGCCATCCTCAAGAAGCTCCTTGCCGGCAAGAAAGACAAACTCACCGCCCAACAATCCAAAGACTACTTTGCCCTGCTCGAAGTGCCCGAAGACATCACCAAAGATATGACCACCTTCACCAAAGACCCGGCCCCAATAGAGGCCCGCCGAGACCGGATAGCCCGAGCCATAGTCGAACTGAACAGATTATGACCGCCCTCACCGTGTTCAGCTTATGCAGGATATTCTCCACGGCGGGCTACAGTTGGGCCTTTGGATTGCTGCTGCTCATTCCGGTCGGAAACATAGGAGCTATCTCTTTAGCCAATCCTCCGTCCTCACGCCATGGTATGTCGTCAGGATGTACTCAAATTCCTTCTTCGACCTCGGCTCCAGCTTGAGCGTGAACTTCACCGTATCCAAATCCTCTTTCTCAAACTCGCCTATTTCGCCGCTTTTCTGGAGGTCCCAGTACTGCGTCGGGAAGTTGCGTTTTATCTCGACCCGAACCGGAATCTCTCGCGTATTCCTCACCTCCACCTTGAACGTTCGAATCTCGTCCCACCCGGAAATCTCACGCCTGGAGTCGAACCGGTAATTGGCCGTCTTGAAATCCATCAGCTTAGGCTCGACGACAACATTGGCGACAGGTCCTAAGTTCAGCTCAACCTCCTCATTTACGGGAATGTACTTGAATTCAGATTGGCCGGTATAAGATAGATGCCCCGCATCATCGACGCCCCTATAGACCTTCAGCAGCCCGCCGGGGATGGGTGTCTCGCCTAATTTGTGCTCCTTGTCATTCTTGAAGCTCAGGAACCGAAAAACGCTCCGGCCATATCTTTCCTCCTCATACTTATAGAGATTGACCACCGCCACCTCGTCAACGTCAAAGCTAAGCAGTCTCTTCGACCACCCCGTCGGTATCGTCTCTGTGCCTTCAATGGTATAAAGGAAATACTCGCTCAACCCTTCCTTTCTGATTTCCTTTCGTCCGAGCTTATCACCATCCATTCGCGCGCTAAGCGCAAAACGTCTTCGGACTTCTGCTCCTGCGTACGCCTTACCCGCCGCTTGCGACGCGATCTCTTCGCCAGGCCGGCCATACGGATACTGGCGGCGGGCGAGCGTCACTATCTCGTCGAGTATGTGCACCTGGCCGACAATCAGCCGCGTCTGGGCGTTCTCGTAATCTTCCCCGCTGTTGTTCGTGACGCGAACGTAGCCCTGCATACGCATCGTCTTTTCATCTTCGGTGAGCGTGCCCATATAGAACGCCCGCCAGGACAGGCCGCTCGTCAGGTACGTAATCTCAACCGGGACCTTGCCGCTGACGCCGCTTTGGATATTCCAAAGACCTAAGTTCTGCACCCTCGGCGGATATGTCAGGTCGGCAATATCAATTTTCTCCGCATCGGCCTTTGGCAGCATCGCAAGACTCGTCGGGTCAATCAGTGTATTGGCCCACGAGAACTGTAATTTATTCTGCCCTTCCTTGACGGTCAGCGCCCTGCTTTCGCGCACCAACGTCAAATCCGCCGAGTTATAAATCGTAAGCTGCACCGTGTCCCGCGTGGGCAAAGTCACCAAATCGACCTTGCCCCCGGCGACACACGCCGCCGCAAGGATTATTGCGAATATCGTTGCACGCTTCATTTGACGGCCCCTTTATCCAATTGACCTGTAGCATTTACCGCAAAGACTTCGCGCGCTCCTGCTCTCTTGTTCCGTGGTACGTTGTCAGAACATACTCAAACTGCCCCTTTGACCGAGGCTCAAGCTTCAGCGCGAACTTGACTGTGTCCAAATCCTCTTTCGCGAATTCGCCGAACTGCCCGCTCTTTTCGAGGTCCCAGTATTGCGTCGGGAAATTGCGCTTTATCTCGACCTTAACGGGAATCTCGCGTGTGTTTCTGACCTCAACCTTGAACGTGCGAATCTCATCCCACCCGGAAATGTCACGGTTGATATCGAACATGTAATTCTTTGTTTTGAAGTCCATCAGCTTAGGCTCGACGACGATATCGGCGACCGCCCCGAGATTAAGCTCAACATCCTCATCGACGGGAATATACTTGAATTCGGATTGGCCTGCATACGACAAGTGCCCCTTATCATCGACGCCCCTATAGACCTTCAACAGCCCGCCGGGGATGGGTGTCTCGCCCAGCTTGTGCTCTTTGTCATTCTTGAAGCTGAGGAATCGAACCACAAAATTGCCGTACCGCTCTTCCTCGTACTTATAGAGATTCACGACAGGCACGGCGTCAACGTCGAAACTGAGTAGTCTCTTCGACCAGCCGGTGGGAATGGTCTCCGTCCCCTCAATAGTATAGAGGAAATACTCGCTCAAACCCTCCTTCTTGATTTCCTTTGGCTCGGGCGCCGCAATTGGGGCAGCGCGCTCCGCCGCCTGCTGCAAAGTGGCAAACGTGCTTTTCCCGTACGCCACCTGATGGGTTAAGGGCACAGGCTCACCGGGCCGGCCATACGGATACTGCCGGCGGGCGAGCGCCACTATCTCATCGAGTATGTGCACCTGGCCGACAATAAGCCGCGTCTGGGCGTTTTCGTAGTCTTCCCCGCTATTGTTCGTAACGCGGACATATCCCTGCATACGCATCGTCTTTTCATCTTCGGTGAGCGTGCCCATATAAAACGCCCGCCAGGACAGGCCGCTCGTCAGATATGTAATCTCCACCGGGACCTTGCCGCTGACGCGGCTTTTGATATTCCAAAGGCCTAAGTTCTGCACCCTCGGCGGATATGTCAGGTCGGCAATGTCAATTTTCTCCGCATCGGCCTTAGGCAGCATCGCAAGACTCGTCGGGTCAATCAATGTATCGGCCCAGGAGAACTGCAGTTTATTCTCACCTTCCTTGACGGTCAGCGCCCTGCTTTCACGCACCAACGTCAAATCCGCAGAATTATAAATCGTAAGCTGCACCGTGTCCCGCGTAGGCAATGTGACCAAATCAACCTTGCCTTCTGCAATCCCAACCATCAAAACAATTGTGGCCAATACTTTTACACGTCTCATTGTCCTGCCCTTTTTCTTTGTCATTCCCGCCCCGCATCGGGGTGCGGGGTAAACTCCAGCGGGAATCCAATTTCTCTGTGGTCTCTGTGCCCTCTGGCTATTTCTTTGTCTTATCCCGGCCGAACGTGGCGACGATGATAGCGCATCGACAGCTCCTTGACGGCGGGGCCGTCCGCGTTACGAGCCGGCAGCTTGATCTCAAACTCAAGCGTATTGGCGTCCTTCTTCTTGTAATCCACGCCAAGCTTCAGCTCCTGCCCGCCTATAGCGCACTTTTCCATATTCCACTCGCCCGGAATATGCTGAATCATCGTAAGCACGGCGGGGCCTTCCTTGAAATTCTCGATCTTGGCGGTGATCAGCTCGTCTGTATCGTAAAGTACGACCTTGTCACTATTGTTCTTATGCGTCGGAATCTGGGTGTCCTCCATCTTCCGCTGCGTAACAACAATGTCCCTGCTGTCGCCGATATAAAGCTCCATTTTCTCACCGACGGGGACCAGCCCGCTGACGTCTTCGCCCAAAAAGATGGTGCTCTGCTGCCCATCGTCCTGGAAGAGCCTCGCCTTGCCGCCCCACATCGCAAACTTGCCTAATCCGCTATTGGCGTCGTTGACGACTCGGTAGCTCACCGGGATGCCCACGTTCTTATTCTCAAGCTTCTCCGGGTCCCACGGCAGTTGCGCCGCGTCGAACGTCCAGACCTTCGTAATCGGCACCTTGTCGGCCTGTAGAAACAGCATCTGCTTGGTCTCTTCGTGGTCGATGCCCTGCTCAAAGGCCTCGCCGTAATCGAGAAGCACGCGCGCCTTGTCGAAGTCCTCGCCGGAGAAGTTCCGCAGCACTAAGTAGCTCTTGAGATCAACAAACGTCTCCGGCTTGTCGGCTATTGCCTTGTACGTAATCAGCCTGTCGATATTCTGCAGCAGATAGCTTATCCGAACCGTCTCGGCGTAATTGTCCGCGCAGCTTATGTCCCAGACCAAGGCCGCCTCGTTCGGCGGATAGCTCACGCTCAGAAGCGTCACTTCCTTGTCCGGATGGTCGAGAGGCTGCAGCCGAATCGAATCGGCGTCGATGCTCACGCCCTTCCACGAAAAGTCCACCTTGTTAAGCCCTTTTTGCAGCGTGAGCACCCGCTCTTCCTCAATCAGCGTCCATTGTGGATTGTCCAGCCGAATCACCGTCGCGCCGCGCTCCGGCAATGCAACCAGCTTGATCCTCGCCTGACAGATTGTGCAGACTGTAAGCAGCACCACAATTGCAATTAGTGTGATTTTTTTACCGTTCATAATCTGGTCTCCTTAAAAATAGTCGACATAAATTTCTTTGCTTTCTATTTATCCTGCTTTGCGGGGTTCGAAACTTTGCCTATAAAAAGTATGCTCCCCGAACGATTATCTTTAATCATAAATACGAAAGGATGGTCTGCGTGGAATGTAGTAGCCAAGCCCCTTCCCATCACCACGGCCGTAGCTGCTGCAGCTTCGGTTCCTTCTTCATTTACCTCCACAAATGCCTTGTGCAACACATTCGAAATAAACAAATCTTTCCGTCCATTCATACCGGAAAAATCTGCTCCAAAGAATGCTGCGGGCATCCCCATAGCTGCCAGTATTTCCGACAATTCAAATTCCGAAGTCATTTTGAACTTGGGCAAATATACACCTACTTCCTGCTTATGCAATTTACTTAGCCAATTATCAACATTAGTTAGAGTAAGCGACTTCTCTAATTCAGCCAGTCCGTCAAGGTTTTTAGGTAGTAGTATTATCATGCTCAAATCGTCGCCTTTATACAGCAGTTCAAGAATTTGAAGTACCTCAGTTTCAGCATAGTCAAACTTGCCTTCTTGCCACATCATTGGCACATCTACTTTTTTTGTTTGGGTTATGTGAAAGGGAGCAGGTTTGGTATTTTCTTCTTTGAATTTGCTGGTCCAGTCACCCTTAAAATATATGGCGTTGGTCAAGACCAAAACTGTGTCACGACCAAGAATGCCTTTTTTAATAAGTTCCTTGATTTTGTCCTTTGTTTGTCTTTCAACCCAGGAATTGATAGTCTTGCGGGCTTCTTCTGTCTGTGTTGCAAAGTCAACCTGCCTGAGTCCTGCACCGTAGTATTTCTTTGTCAAATCCAGAAATTCCTGCAAGAACTTTTCGTTCTCTTGTCCCCAGAGGGCATTGGCAACGCTAAGTTCATAACCACTATCCTTGTTATTCTGTTTGAGTTGCCTTTCCAGTATCCCAAATGCTTGATGGAGGCGGTTTTGCGGCAATGAAAAATGCAGAACCTCCGACATCTGCTTTTCAGTTTCACCCCTTGCCCCTGCGTAAGTCATTGCCAGAGCTGTTGATATACTATAAGGCGAGAAAAACAGATTCCCACCCGCCTCTTTGACTACGGGTTCATCTTTGAGTTTTGCGTAAAGGACAAACGCAAACTCAATATTACCTGTCACCACCGTTTTTATGTTATCCTCAGGAGCAGGTCTTACTGTCGCTGCCCGCTCCGGCAGCGCCACCAGCTTGATCCGAGCCTCGGCGATCCCGCCGGCCGCCAGCGCCAATACAATTGCCGTTAGTGTCATTCTTTTACTGTTCATTTTTCAATCTTCTTTTTTCAAGAAACTTTCGGATTACATTCATTGCTCTATTTTGTCCAGTCTTCTTCTCGCACGCCGTGATACGTCGTAACCGTGTAGCCAAACGTCCGCTTGCTTCGCGGTTTGAGCTTTAGCTCGAAGCGGGTGTGCGTCGCATCGTGCTTTTTGTAAGCAACCGCGTCGTCCGCAACCGGCGCGGGGTCCGCAACCACCAACGTCCAGTAGGCCGTGGCTAATCCCCGCGTGATCTCAATCGCTATCGGCAGCTCCCGCGTATTGGTAATCTCCATCTTCCAGGTCCGTATCTCATCCCACCCGGCGATGTCCTTTCTCGTGTCGAACACATAATTGGCCGTCTTGAAATCCATCAGCGTCGGCTCGACATTCACTAACCGGGCCGGCCCGAGATCCAGCTCAACCTCCTCATTGACCGGAATATACTTAACGCTCGTCCCGCCAACGTACGATAGATGCCCCGCATCGTCGGCCAGGCCGTATATCCGAACGTCCCCGTCCGGTATCGGCGTATCGCCTAAATTGTGCTCCTCGTCGTTGGCAAATTTGACAAACCCTATAGTCTGGCCGCCCCACCGCTCCTCGTCGTACTTATACAGGCTCTCCACCTTGATATCCTCGGCCTCGAATGAAAGCAGCCGTTTGCCCCACTGATCCGGTATCGTCTCAGTGCCCTCAATCGTATAGAGGAAATACTCGCTCAGGCCCTCCTTCTTTATTTCCTTTCGTCTTAGCAGGTCAATATCGCCGCCGTATCCGCCCATGCCCCCATAACCCCACGCACGACCCTCCATCAACAACTGGCCCGAGTCCCGCGTAATCCCGGGGGGTGCGCCGCCTGGCGCGCCGAGCATGGGAACAGGGCTACCATAAGGATACTGGCGTCTCGCCAGCTCGGCTATCTGGTCCAGCAGGTGCACCTTGCCGACAATCAGCCGCGTCTGGGCGTTCTCGTACTCCTCGCCGCTGTTGTTGGCCACCCGCACGTATCCCTTGAGCTGCATCGTCTTCTCGTCGCGCGCCAATGTCCCCATATAAAACGCCCGCCACGACAACCCGCTCGTGAAATACGTTATCTCGAATCCAACCTCCCCGCTTACCTGCGAGTGGATGAGCCACTGCCCGACCTGCTGCACCCTCGCCGGGAAGACAAGCTGTTGAATCTCAATTTTCTCCGCCTGCCCGAGCGGTTCCAGGCTAAGCGAAGTTGGGTCAATCAGCGTATTGGCCCACGCCAATTCGAGCCGATTCCACCCCTTCTTGAGCGTGAGGCTCCGCTGCTCCCGCACCAGCGTCAGGTCGGCGGAGTTGTAAATGGTAAGCTGCGCCTTGTCCCGCCTCGGCAGCGTCACCAAATCAACCTTGCTCTCAGCAACGGAGGCCATCAAAATAATTGCGATTAATACTGCTATGCGCTTCATTTTCCAGACCTCTGCTGTTCCTTTGCCCATTCCTCCGCTCGCACGCCGTGATACGTCGTCAGGACATACTCAAATTCCGTCTTCGACCGCGGCTCCAATTTGAGCGTGAACTTCGCCGTGTCCATATCCTCTTTCTCGAACTCGCCGAACTGCCCGCTTTTCTCTATGTCCCAGTACTGCGTCGGGAAGTTCCGCTTGATTTCAAGTTTCGCCGGGATATCGCGGGTATTCCTGACCTCCAGCTTAAAGGTGCGAATCTCATCCCAGCCGGAAATGTCGCGCCTGGAATCGAACATGTAATTTTTCGTCTTGAAATCCATCAGCTTAGGCTCGACAACGACGTTGGCCGCCGGCCCAAGGTTCAATTCAACCTCCTCGTTTACGGGAATGTACTTGAATTCAGATTGCCCGGTATAAGATAAGTGCCCCGCATCATCGATGCCCCTATAGACCTTCAGCAGCCCGCCGGGAATAGGCGTCTCGCCCAGCTTGTGCTCCTTGTCGTTCTTGAAGCTCAGAAATCGAACCACAAAATTGCCGTGCCGCTCCTCCTCAAACTTGTAAAGATTCACCACCCTCACCTCACCGACATCGAAACTCTGGAGCCTCTTCGACCAGCCCGTCTCAATAGTCTCGGTCCCCTCAATTGTGTAAAGAAAGTACTCGCTCAGACCCTCCTTCTTGATCTCTTTGGGCTTAAGCTCCGCAAGCTGCTGGACAACTCGCTTACTTAATTCTAATTCTCCTAATCGCGTGCTCTCGTCGCTAAACCTCCTTCCGCCTGCTTCCCCCTCGCCGGGCACAGCTCCCGGCCTGCCATACGGATACTGCTGGCGGGCGAGCGCCGCTATCTCGTCAAGTATGTGCACCTTGCCGACAATCAGCCGCGTCTGGGCGTTCTCGTAATCTTCGCCGCTGTTGTTCGTGACGCGGACATACCCCTGGAGCCGCATAGTCTTTTCATCCTCAGTCAGCGTGCCCATATAGAACGCCCGCCAGGACAGGCCGCTCGTCAGATATGTAATCTCCACCGGGACTTTACCGCTTATATCGCTTTGGATATTCCAAAGACCTAAGTTCTGCACCCTCGGCGGATAAGTCAAATCGGCGATGGTTATCTTGTCCGCATCGGCCTTAGGCAGCATCGCAAGACTCGTCGGGTCAATCAATGTATCGGCCCAGGAAAACTGCAATTTATTTTCGCCTTGCTTGACGGTCAGCGCCCTGCTTTCACGCACCAACGTCAAATCCGCCGAGTTGTAAATCGTAAGCTGCACCGTATCCCGTGCGGGCAGCGTCACCAAATCAACCTTCGCCGCAGCGCCCTTCGTTAGAAGGATTATCAGCAGCACCGTTACACGTTTCATATTACAGCCCCTGACTTTCTATTGGTCACAGCAACCGTCTTTGCAACCAGTCTCGTAGGGTGGGCTTTAGCCCACCAGTTCGGTGGGGCAAGCCCCACCCTACCAAAACTCACTATTCCTTTACCTATTTGCTCATCGCCTCTTCTCGGACGCCGTGATACGTTGTCACCGTGTAGCCAAGCGTCCGCTTCGTTCGCGGCCCAAGTTTCAGCTCAAAGCGGGCGTGTGTCGCATCGTGTTTCTTATAGTCAACGTCTTTGGCATCCATCCGGAGCGTCCAGTACGCGGTGCCGAACCCCCGCGTAATCTCAATCTCGACCGGCAGCTCCCGCGTATTGGTCAGCTTCATGTCCCACGAGCGTATCTCATCCCACCCCGCGATCTCCTTCTTCGTGTCGAACATGTAGTTGTCCGTCTTGAAGCTCATCAGTACCGGCTCAACCTTGACTAAGCGGGCCGGGCCGAGATCCAGCTCAACCTCCTCACTGACCGGAATGTACTTAACGCTCGTCCCGCCAACGTATGATAGATGCCCTATATCATCGGCCTGACTGTATATCCGAACGTCCCCGTCCGGTATCGGCGTCTCGCCTAAATTGTGGTCTTTATCGTTGGCGAACTTGACAAACCTTATGGTCTGGTCGCCCCACCGCTCCTCGTCGTACTTGTAAAGGCTGTCAACTTTAATATCCTCGGCCTCGAACGAAAGCAGCCGCTTGCCCCACTGATGCGGTATCGTCTCGGTCCCCTCAATCGTGTAGAGGAAGTACTCGCTCAGACCCTCTTTCTTGATTTCCTTGCGGTCCAACAACTCGACCGCCTGCTTGAGCTCAACCACGCCAGGGGCAAATAGTCCGTTTGCGAGATGAATCCCGCCCGCATCGAGTGCCTCCTCCAACATAACTACTTCGGCGCCGGGCCGGCCATAAGCGTACTGCCTTGCGGCCAGCTCGGCTATCTGATCCAGCAGGTGGACCTGGCCCACAATCAGGCGAGTCTGGGCGTCCTCATAGTCTTCGCCGCTGTTGTTGCCGACCACCACGTAACCCTTCATCTGCATCGTCTTTTCATCCCGGCCCAGCGTCCCCATATAGAACGCCCGCCAGGAAAGTCCGCTCGTAAAGTACGTTATCTCGAACGGTACCTGGCCGCTGACCTCCGAACGGATCAGCCAGCGGCCAAGCTCCCGCAGCCTCGCTGGGAAAACCAGCTGTTGGATGTCGATCTCGTCGCCCTTCTCCAGAGGCTCCAGGCTCAGCGAGGTCGGGTCAATAAGGGTATTGGCCCACATAAACTGCAGCCAGTTCCAGCCCCTTTTGAGCGTCAGGTTCCGCCGCTCCCGCACCAATGTCAAATCAGCCGAGTTATAGATAGTCAACTGCACATTGTCCCGCCTCGGCAGCGTAACAAGCTCAATCGCGCTGGCCGGCGCAAATGGGGCCTGCTCGGAAATACCCGGCTCGGCCAAATCTGCTGTCGGCCTCATCCCGAACCCACCGACACCCTCAGCGGCGAATTTGTATGGTGCCAGCGTCTCCTTTTCGTCAATACCGGCAATACCGGGCCCCCTCGCAACAGGCTCTTTATACAAATCGCTTTTCGGCAGATTACTAACCACCAGTAAAAGCCCCACGACCAGCACCGCCGCTGCGGCCCCGGCCCACGCCGGCAGCTTCCTGTACGCAGCCAACCTGATCCGCCGTGGCTGCCCCGCCTGCTCAACCACCTGCGAAATCAAATCCTCAGACGCCTTTATCTCCTCATGCAGCAAATCCAACGCCGCAAACTTCCGCGCGAGCCGCCCCAGCTCCCCCCGGCACTGCCCGCACTCGCCCAGATGCCCGCCAATCTCCCCCATCTGCGCATCCGAGGCCAGCTTGAACCGGTATTCTATAAGCTCTTGTTCCGTAAGATGACGCTTCATTGTGCGCCTCCCGAGGTATCAGGCAGCCTTCGCGCCAGAGTCCTCAACGCCCTGGACATCTGCACCTTCACCGTTCCCGTAGAGCACCCCATAACCTCCGCCACCTCCGAATAGCTAAGCTGCTGGTAATACGCCAGAACGAGCGTCGCACGCTGCTTGGCCGGCAGCTCATCCACCGCCTGGCGCACCTGCACTGTCTGCTCGGCCCGTATCGCCTCATCCGATGCATCGCAGCAATCCGCCGCCGTAACGGCGCCCAACTCGTCGCAATTCTCGTCGGAACAAACCACGCTCTGGTTCAGCGATACGACCCGCAGCCGCTTTTGCCGCCGCAGACCGTCGATAGCCGCATTTGTAGCGATTCTAAACAGCCAGTTCTTGAATCCCAGCCCCCGAAACGTATGGGCCTTCTCGTGGACACGCTTGAACGTCTCCTGGAAAAGGTCCTCGGCTTGTTCACGATTGCCCGTCATACGCATCAAATACCCCAATACACTGTCCCCGTACCGGCGTACAAGCTCGCCGAATGCCGTCCTGTCGCCCCCACAATGGGCGTCAATCAAGCTCTTGTCCGTGTTCACCATTGAGGCTGTTTGCTCCAACTACCCCTTAGAGACGCCCTTTCTGGCCAACTGGTTGACAACAGAACACTAAAATCCTCAAAACCACATATCTTAGGACAGATTTCTCGACCGCCGGTAAAGTAAATTCCCTGTAAAAACCGGCTCTTCCCATCCCCCGCCTCCGCCAATATATCTCCCACCCCCGCCGATCGGCCTCAATCCCGCCACTGAGCCTGTGATGAAAAGGCCACCTCCCCTTTATCATTCAGCATTCATAATTCATTATTCGATGTTCAACAACTCACTTGGCCTCCGGCACCGTTTTATCCATCGCCCAGAAAGCCGCGTTGACAAGCATCCTGCGGAACTGCGGATTTGTAAAGTCGTCTAAGCTCCCCAACGACGTATAAAAGACGCGCGACTTGCCATAAATATTCGTCCAGGCGACCGGCTCAGGCTTCTCGCCCGGAATTGCCCCGACCAGCAACGCCTTGGCCGATTCGGCCAGAGGACTTGCCCTGTAGAGGGCGGCAATGCTCTTGAAAGGCGTCAGTACGCCGGCAAGTATCGGATGCCCCGCAGCTCCATCAACTGCCGTTACGGTCGCCTCAATATCTTTGCCGTAATGGCCGGTATAATTGCCGCCCAACACCTCCGGGTCAAATTTGGGCCACTCGAAATGGCCTTTAGGCCCCTGCCCGCGGGCGTCAAATGCGTGGCTGGCCGTCCGCAGGCCGATTAGAGGCTTGCCCCTGTCTAAGTAGTCACGCAGATACTTCATCTGTTCAGTCGGGAACGCCCGCCGACGTGCGAACACCACCACCAAGTCCGCCCTCATCAATGCCTCCATACCCGATATCTCGTGCAGGTCAGTCCCGTCCGGAGATGCGCTGCCCTGCAGTATCTCGCAGCACAACCCGTATTTGGCCTCCAATTCGTGCGCGAAGTCCGGCAGCGACTCAGCCGCCCCATACTCTTCCTCGGCGGAAATGAACACAACGCGCGGCCGTTTGTCCTCCCTGAAGACAAACGCCGGCTTGCCCGTAAGCGCCGTCGAAGGGATGGTCGGGCAGACGAACTTCTCGATATGCTCGACTATCAAATCGGTCCCCGTGAAGTGATTCACAAAAGGCCGCATCCGGGAGTTGTACATCGTATCGGTCAGGTCGCGCGCCAGCACGACGTTCTTGCCGTACCTCGCCATGTTCCGCAGCCCGAAGGGCCGACCGAGAACGCACATATTCGTATGCACGCCCATAAGAATGACGTTCTTGATCCCCCGCTGCTCGAGCAGATTCCATATCTCGCTGCCCGACTCGCTGATAGCATCGTCGTCGCGGATCTCGATAGTATCGATCTGACTTCGCCACGGCGAGCCCTCTTTGCACTTCGGCTCACAGTCGCACCCGCCGTCCGACTGATCTATCGGATACTCAGATTTCTGTTCGAACTGGCTTTTGAGATCGCACCATCCATTGATGTCCGTGGGCACATTCGCCGCCTGCGGCGCATCGTGCGCCCGCTTCCGTGCAGGATGCCCCTCGTAATGGCCGATTGTCCCGCTCGGCGAGTGTATGATAAGCACGCCCCTTTCGCGAGCCTTGCTGACGACCTCGTTCATCGGCACGGCCAGCTCCGCGACGCGCTGCGTCGCCCCTTTGCACCAATGCTTATCCCACATATCACAAATGATGATGGCCGTCTGCGAAGGCGCCCACTCAGCCTTCTTGCAAAGCACCTGGAACTTGCCGCTTCCCGCTGCCGTCTCCATGCGGCTGCGCAAATTCAAAGCGAGCTTGTCCTTACTTGCAGCGGCCTGCGTAATTCCGCAAAAACTGCTCACCAGCAAACCAGCCGCCAATAAACACGCCACGCTCGCCGCTTTGACTCTGCAAATCTTCATAGCAATCAGCTCCTCATACATCCTTAACGCAAGAATACCGCCGAGCAACACAACCACGACGCCATACTATCAACACGCCGCACCAAGCGCCGCAGCACAAATACTTAGCCTGCGGTTTTACCGCAGGTTCTTCTCCACGTTATCAAACAAAGCTACCAAATCCCCCCCGAAAACACAAGCGCCGAGACGCCACCCCGCTGCGGCCGGTATCACAGTCCTTTCTGCCTCTTGATGCTGGCCTCTATATTGGCCGCTTCAAAACTGGTCCAGCCGTGCGGCAGCAATCCAAAATAATCCATCCGGTCCTCATCTGTAATATTCATTTTCTTAACTACCGCCGGCACGCCTTCGCAAAAGCTGTTCTCCGGTATGACCTGATCAACGTGCGTCGCGCTGCCGTTGGCCAAAATGGCCCCTTCGCCGATTCGCGTGTTGTAATCGCAGCACGCATTGAGCCCAACAGCTCCGCCGTTGCCTATCTGCGTACCGTGCATCGTCGCGCCGTGATTTATCCAGCAGTGGTCTGCGATAATCGACCGGTCCGGCGCCTCGGCACGCGACGAACCGACTTTCGCTGGTCGCCCGCCCTCAATATTCACATTGTCGTAAATGTGCGTGTAGTTGCCGATGTTGTTTGTTCCTCTGATTGTAACGTTGCACCTGATCAGCGTATGGTGTCCGATAGTCACGTTGCCGGTGATAATCGTCCCTGCGTCAATCTTCGTATAAGCCCCTACGCTCACCTTGCCTTCCAATATAACCGAAGGATGAATGTCCGCCGTAGGGTCAATGTTCATCCCGCTCTCTCTTGCGGACGGCCCCTCCGAAGACACTGCAAAAAGCCCGGCGGCGCACGCCGCCGCCACACACACCAAAGCAACCACGTTTGTCTTGTTGAATTTAACACTCATAGCTTTCCCTTTCCTCGGACGCCTATTTTCAGTTTCGGACCTCTTTTCCCACATCCGCCCTGTTACAAACCTCAATCGTCACTGTGTGCGAGCCTTTCAGCTCCCCGTCGTCGGCAGTGAGCTTCAAGACATACATCCCGGGTTTTGAGAAAATGGCCCTCGTTCGCAGCGCCTGTGGATTATCGAATTTCACCGCGCCGTTCCCACCATTTTCTACCGACCATTGATATCTCAGCTTTGCAGAGGGCTTGCCGTCGTCCGCAACGCACCCTTCCAGCATCGCAACCATATCATCGTTCGCATCCACCACCTGCTCCGGCCCAGCATAAACATCGGGCGGCAGATTCCCCGCATCAGGCCCCTGAAGCTCGCCGCCCAAAACGACGTTCTGCATCACCAAGTTGCGCACATGCGCGGTTTCCTTAATCTTCGCCGCCTTCTTGACCGTGACATTCTTCAACACGACATCCTCAACCGGCATATCCGCCTGTCCCTCAATCCGAAGCGCTGTCGCACACGGACCTTCCGCCGTGATATCTTCCCAGCGAATGTCCCGAAAACGCGGAGGGAAATCACGTGCCTCGCCGGATGCGCTGCTGTAGTTGGTGCTGATGGCCAACATTTCTTCCCGGCTGTCTAAGAACTTCATATTGCGATACCGGATGTGGGCCGCCTCCCCGCCCCGGCTGCGATTGCCCTTGATATAAAACGCCCGTTTGACCTGGCTCTTCGCCTCACAGTCCTCCGCAAAGATATTATAGACGCCTCCGCTCATCTCGCTGCCGACGGCAATGCCCGTGTAGGCATTGAACACGCAATCGTGGATATACACGTTCCGCGTCGGCAGGCCCATCTCTCGCCCTTCCCGCCCCCGCCCCGACTTCAGCGCTATGCAGTCGTCGGCGTTGTCGAACACGACGTCATGAATATGCACGTACTCGCACGAATCGACATCGATACCATCATTGTTCGGGTTCTTCGCCGCAAAAGTGATATTCCTGATTGTGACATTCTTCGAGAAAACCGGGTGCACGCACCACGCTGGGGCGTCGGTAATCTTGATCCCATCGACCAGGACGTTCTCGCACCCATAAAACTGCACCATGCTCGGCCGAATGTAGTGCCCGCTTCCGAAAACCCGGTCAACCACGGGCACATCTTCCTCATTCATCCGCCGCACCTCCTTTGCATCATCGCCGCCCCGGCCCGACCACGCGCACCACGTATCGTGCGCCTGGGCGTCCAGCTCGCCCGAGCCGGTTATCGCAACGTTCTTCTTGCGATACACATAGACCATAGGCGAATAGTTGTATATGCTCACGCCCGACCATCGAGTCAACGCAACCGGCATATAGTCCTCGTAGTTCGTCCCGAACACAATCCGCGACCCCTCCTCCAGATGCAAATTCACGTCGCTCTGCAAATGAATAGGCCCGTTGATCTTGTACGTCCCCGCAGG
>Ga0315288_10002118_pt1 | contig 25730 bp, 24 predicted proteins | sample YL17G11_20_MG_FD_203454 | JGI IMG/M metagenome (GOLD analysis project Ga0315288, IMG submission 203454) | Sediment microbial communities from Yellowstone Lake, YNP, Wyoming, USA - YL17G11_20 | ecosystem: Environmental > Aquatic > Freshwater > Lake > Sediment | place: USA: Wyoming | collected... | reverse complement strand
ATAGTAAGGCTGCAAGGCACCAACCTGGACGGCACGAAGACCGTTCCCTACGCCCTGTGCGAGATAAAGGGCGTCGGGATAAGGCTAGCCCTCTCAATAATAAAGGCCTCTGGGGTCGACGCCACGACGAGGATGGGGAACCTATCCGATGCGGATGTCAAGAGGCTGGAGGAGGCCCTCGACGACCCCATCAAGAGCGGCCTCCCGAGGTGGATACTCAACAGGAGGAAGGACCCCATGACCGGGAACGACCTGCATCTTCTAGGGTCCGACCTCGACTTCAGGCTCAAGGAAGACATAGAGCTGATGAAGGAGACCCGGAGTTGGAAGGGTGAACGTCACGCGAGGGGGATAAAGGTCCGCGGCCAGCACACCAAGACCACGGCGAGGAAGGGCCGCAGCGTGGGCGTCAGCAAGAAACAGCTGAAGCAGGCACAGCGGGAACAACCTAGAGAGTAGAAGGCTTGTAGATGGGAGACCCTAAGAGGAAACATAAGAAGTACACGACGCCCCAGCGCCCCTACGACACCGAGAACCTGATGGAGGAGCTGAAGCTGATAGGCGGCTACGGGCTCCGCAACAAGCGGGAGCTCTGGCGCGTCAAGACCCAGCTCAGCGAGCTGAGGCGCAGGGCGAGGGATCTCCTGTCCCTTGGCACCGAGGAGAGGGGCGTCAGGCAGAAGGAGCTCCTGAGCAAACTTAACAAGATGGGGCTCGTGGCGCCTAACGGCACACCTGAGGACGTCCTCACCCTAAGCGTCGAGGACCTGCTAGAAAGGAGGCTACAGACCTACATCGTCAGGAGGGGGCTCGCCAAGAGCTTCTTCCAGGCGAGGCAGCTCATCGCCCATGGCCACATCTCAATCGCCGGGAGGAAGGTGACGGCGCCAAGCTACCACGTCAGGATCGACGACGAGGGGACCTTAGACTACGCGGTCTCAAGCCCGTACGCCTCTAAGGATCATCCGCTCCGCAGGGCGATGGCGGTAGAGGAAGCAGCTGGAGGTGTAAAGGTTGAGCGGTGAAGAGAAATGGGCTATAGTTCACATCTATAGCAGCTTCAACAATACGATCATACACATGACCGACGCGACCGGCGCCGAGACTCTCGGCTTCGCTACGGGCGGCATGTTCGTCAAGGCGGACAGGCTCAAGCCGAGCCCCTACGCGGCCATGAAGGCCGCGCAGCAGATCGCTGACTGGGGCAGGGACAAGGGCGTGAACGCCATCCACATCAAGGTCAGGGCGCCGGGCGGAAGCGGGTCGAAGACCCCTGGCCCTGGAGCACAGGCCGCCATCCGTATCCTCGCCAGGAGCGGTTTCAGGATCGGCAGGATCGAGGAGACGACGCCGACCCCCCACGATGGCACGAGGAAGCCCGGCGGCAGGAGAGGTAGAAGGCCTTAAGCCTTCAGCTGGGATCGCGTTGAAGGTCAAGGTGCTGGGCGTCGGCGACGAGGTCATCAGGTTCGTGGTCGAGGACTGCGACGTAGCCCTGGCCAACGCGCTACGGCGCACCATGATTGCCGAGGTGCCAACCATGGCGATAGACGACATCTTCTACTTCGACAACTCCTCCGTTGTCCCTGACGAGGTCCTGGCGCACAGGATAGGCATGGTTCCGATGAAGACGGACCTGGATAACTACGTCCTGCCCGAGAGGTGCGACTGCGGCGCAGAGCTCGGCTGCCCGAAGTGCAGGGCGACCATGACCCTGGACATCAAGGCGGGAGCCGAGATCCGAGTCGTGTACTCGGGCGACATCGTCTCCGCGGATCCGGTGACGACGCCGGTCAACCAGTACATCCCGCTGGCGAAGCTGGCTCCAGGGCAGGCGATAAGGTTCGAGGCCTACGCACAGCTGGGCAAGGGGAAGATCAACTCCAAGTGGTCGCCAGTTTCAATGGCCATCTACCAGAACGTGATCGAGATCGCGTCCAACGACAAGACGCTCCTGAAGGCCTGCGCAGAGGAGTGCCCCAAGGCCGTGATCCCGGTCGGCGCCAACAAGATCAAGGTCGTGGACGTCCAGTCCTTCAACAGGTCTGAGTCATGCACGAAGCTGATCGGCGAGGGCTCACTCAGGGAGAACATGAAGGAGGACGAGTTCGCGTTCACAGTCGAGTCGACGGGCGCCCTGAAGCCTGAGCGGATAGTCGCCGAGGCGGTGAAGATCCTGGAGGAGAAGCTCGTTGAGCTCAACAGGAAGCTGGAGGGCGGCGAGGTCCACGAGGAGATACTCGACTTCGAGGCCCCCCAGGAGGTCGGCCGCAAGCTGTACGCCGTAGGCACGGGCGAGTTCGACGAGGAGGAGGAAGGCGAAGGGGAGGCAGAGGGAGGACCACCATTTGAAGAATCCTGAGCTGGAGAAGACGATTAAGGAGCTGAAGGCGGCGACCAGGAAGACGGGCAGGCCCATCTGGGCGGCCCTAGCCGAGGAGCTTAGCAGGTCGAAGAGGAGCAGGGTGTCCGTGAACCTGAGCACCATAGAGAGGCACACGGAGGAGGGCGACGTCGTCGCCATCCCGGGCAAGGTCCTCGCCTCAGGCAGCCTCACCCACCCTGTCACGGTGGCCGCCTTCGACTTCTCGGACGCGGCGAAGCAGAAGATCCTCCTGGCGAAGGGCGAGGCCAAGAGCCTCATCCAGCTGCTCACTGAGGGCGTCGACGCCTCCAAGGTAAAGATCCTAAAGTAATTTTTTCCAGGAACCCTCGACCGGTCGATGGGGGCTGAAACATTTAAATTTGGACTCTTGCATGTCTGTTGGCGAGCGGGTTCGTAGCTCAGCAAGGTAGAGCGGCGGCCTCTTAAGCCGTTGGCCGAGGGTTCGAATCCCTCCGGACCCGCCTAATATTCTATCCCAAAGGATTTATTATAGATTGCTATTATTAATCTGAACCGTTTTGAAAGAGGCAAAATGGAAGTATCTTCTGGAAGAATACCCTGACTTTAAACGTTTTTATAACAATCTAGCACGAAATAGCGAAATCACAGCTGATGAGCGTATGCGTATTCTTTACCGGTTCTTTATCAGATTTAATTTTACGCCTACAACGCTCGTCGAGACTGCCCAGAAAGATAGAAAAAAAATTGAAGACGTTCTCATGGACTTCACAACCCAATTAAATAACGAAGGGAAAGCGCCGGGGTACATTAGGAATTACATTAAGGCAGTCAAGACATGGCTAGGTTACAATGGAATCGAGTTGAAGCAGAGGATCAACACAGGAAATCAGAACGAGCATCCTACAATTGAAGATGAGGTAATCCCCACTAAAGAGGAGCTGAAACAGGTCCTCAACTATGCCGATGAACGTGGTAAAACGAGCATTGCCTTAATGTCTCAAAGTGGGTTACGCCCTGAGTCTCTCGGTGACGCGAAGGGCGAGGACGGCTTGAAGATCAGTGATCTTCCAGAACTTGTAATCGAAAAAGACACTGTATCGTTTGCTAAAATTCCAATGGTAGTTTTTGTGAGAGCTTCTCTCAATAAAGCTCGCCATAAATATTTTACTTTCCTCAGCGAGGAGGGCTGTAGTTACATTAAAGCTTATCTGGAGAAGAGGTTAGCTGACGGTGAGAAACTAACTGAAAATTCAGCTGTTATAGCGTATAAATTGGGCTATGGCGAGACAGGCTTCGGTGTAGAGGGAAAACGTTCTGTTAACCATGTAACAACAAAGACCTTAACGAAAGAAATTCGAGATGCCATGAGACCGAGATTCGGTTGGAGACCCTATGTTCTTCGATCGTATTTTGATACGCAGTTGATGGTAGCCGAGAACCACGGTAAACTTAGTCATGCTTATAGACAGTTTTTCATGGCTCATAAGGGAGACATCGAGGCACAGTACACGACGAATAAGGGTCGATTGCCTGAGTCTGTGGTTGAGGATATGAGGGAGTCTTATAGAAAATGTCAGGAATATTTGCAAACAACGATCACCGAAACTGCTAGCGAGGAGAAGATCAAAGAAAGCTTTAGGAGGCAATTACTTCTTGTGGCTGGTTTCAATCCTGAGGAAGTTAAGCAGCTTGACCTCTCTATGGATGACTCCGCTTTTCAAGAGATGGTAAGGAAACGTCTTCTCGAAGCCATGGCTAATCATGGTGTAAGCCAAAAGATTGTAAGAGCAAGTGAAGTGGAAAGTTACATTATGGAAGGGTGGGGGTTCGTAGCCATGCTTCCGGGTGAAAAAGTAATTCTCAAACTACCTGAAAACACCTCATTCAAGACGGACCTTTCTTCTATCTAATCGGTTGATCTCATTAAACCTGAATTATTCCAAGAAATTAGCTAAATTAATAATTTTGTAGTGATCCATGTGTTAAATCTTTATGTTTTAGTTAATTTCTACTTTTTAAATATAGGCTCGTTGCAGGACTTTAACCATTAATTTTATATTTGGATCAATATCTTTTTATACTGAACCTTATTAATTCGTGATTCCCCATGCAGATGCAGAATCTGAGAGATGATGAGTGTGTCACCTCTTGGATCGCTGCCGAAGCAGTAAGATATTTAAAAAATAAAAACAAATTTTCAGCTAAAGATAATAAAACCAAACTTCATAAAATTATTTACCTCGTTGCTGATGAACATGATATTCCCATAACCCGAGGATGGTATTTACATGGGCCTTTTATATATAATGATAATATTTTAAATAAAAATTATGAAGATAATATTGAGGTGTGGACATCATCTAAATATAATATTGATAAAATACGTCAAGATGTCAGAGAATATCATTTTAATGTAGATGAAATTGTATCTTCAATTGAAAAATGGTCAGATTTAATCAATGAAAAATCTGCTGATGAATCTATTTTATTGCTATATCGATCTTATTCTCCTGAAGAGTTTAGGGATATTTATTTAAAAAAATATAATTTAACGGGTGTTAGAACAAATATTTCACATTTAATTAATTATTATAATGCTAGATTAAGAGATAAAAATGGCTCTTCTTCTTTAGAGTTACTTCAAAATTTATATGACGACGTTGATGCATTTGAAACTTCAGCATTCAATACTTTTGATGATCAACAATTAGAATCGAATACCATAAAATTCTTTAATGTTTTTCGAGAATTATTATGGAAGATCGAGTTATTATTAAAGGAAATAGATCTGGATCAAAAAATTATTTCAAGTTTAAAATATGGTCAAGATAAATTTGTTATTTCCATTTGGACTTCTTATGGAGGTAACATTATTAAAAAAACCGCAAAAGGAATTAATCAAAAAAATGCTAAGCAAATGGGAAATAGAACGCGTAGAAGTACTTTAAATTCATTTCCAGATGTGATTTTTGAATTTAATGAATATTGTAGAAAATATAATCTAAATATGTCTTACAATGATATGAAAAAATATAAATCACAAAAAGAAGATAACGAACTTGATAAAAACCTTTGGAAATTAGTTAAAATTTCCAGTAGGTTAGAATAAATTTGACAACTCATTTTTTAGATACTAATCTGTTTATTGAAATAAACATAGAAAAAGGTGATTATGGAGAATATTGTGATATCCTCTTTGAAAAAAAATGTAATAAAACTACCAATGAAAGAATATTAATTGAAATAGATGATATCAAAGAGGCATTCGATAAGAGCTTCGATAAATTAATTACTTTTTATAGGAAAAATCTAAAAATGGATCATTTTATTTCTCAAAGACAAATAAGTGAAAAAGAAATGGATAGACTAAAAAATATAGATGCTTTGATAAATCAGACGCATGGCGGTAAAGCAAAAATTCAAAGATTAGAATTTTTAAAAGGTTATTTTTTAAAAACGGTGCACTATAGAAAACAATGTCTCAATACAAAGACAATTCCTTCGTCGAATGACCATTTATTGTATGGTAGTATTAATTCTGTTATGACCGACCCGGATGATGCTTGGCATATTACAGATGCTTTCTCTTGGTGTTGCATAAATGGATCAACCTTAATTTGGAGCATGGATAGAGGAGTAGTAGATCCACGCGATGCGATATTAAATGCAATTTGCTCTCATAGAGGAATAAATCGAACGGATTGTAATTTGGATATAACCCACATTGAAAATGTAATAATTTACAAATTTTAAATAGGGATTTATTTAATACTTGGAAGAATTATAAGTTGATCTTTAAAAATTTAATGGGAAATAAATTAATTTTACAGCAACTTAATTTAAATCAAAATTTTCTGTAATCATAAAAAGTGTTAATTCTCTCCTGGATTTTCCTTCAATTTATTTAGTTGTGAGATGGGATATTTAAATAAATTAAATATTGTCAAGTCCATCTCATCTATTAAAAGAGCACCAGTAGGATTTTTATTTTCAAGTTCATTTATTTTTTCTAATTGTTTTTTTGTATAATTATCGATATTTTTTTTATACTCAGGATTTTTTATTATAATGTCCAATTTTTCTTTCACCTTTATAAATGAGATATAAACATTAAATAAAATTTCTTTCATAATTTTTTCATTGTATATCCAATTTGGGTCCCAAGATAGAACAGAATCAGCTAAAAATGGCATTGAATATTGCTTAATTAAATGATTAGTAATTAGAAATAATGCTTTTGCATCTGTTTCATTTTCAATTTTCATAACTTCGAACTGTTTGATTAATGAGTTCGTCTCATTATCTAACCTTTCTAGAAAAAATCCGTACTCTTTGTATGCTTTGGATAAATATAGTGTTGTTTTTTGCCCTCTTCGAGACTTTTTGGGAACTTGCTTAATAAAACCATAAGATTTTAAATCCTTTAACTTCTTCCCAAGCGTTGGAGGAGCCATTTGTTCTTTCAAAATTTCAGATAATTCATTGAATCCTAAACCTTCTGGAAAACCCATTAAAGTATTTAAAATAATATCTTTACGATCCAAGATTCAATCGCCTTTAACTGTGTAACTTTAGTATGACATTAGTGAGACTTCAGTATTGCTATAACTGAAGCTGTTTGCCTATCACCAGGAAAATAATACGAGTCGGAACATCCAGCCGTGGAATCTGCCTACCTAAGAGCTGGCTCGACTTCATAGAAAAGAAAACAGGCAAACAGGTCCAAGAAGTCGCCATAGAAGTCAACGAAAACCTACTGATAAGCCCCATCCTGGAGGCGTCCGTATGACCCCACAACGACGTATCTCCACAATACCACTTAAAAACTGGGGACAACACCACCTCGCATCAGCTCCAAACCTCCGTTTCCTGATCCTCACAGAAAAAGACGAAATTACCTGCGAAGAGTTCCTAATTAAAATCGAGATCTGGGCTCGACTTCTCGATCAAGAAATAACCCAACAAACCAGGAGGAACTAAGACGTCCACTCTTCTTGAATTATCAGCCTACCGGATCGCTCAAATACCGAGAAGGATTAAGGCAGCCTTGGCTGGGTTTATCCTTCTTGGTTTAATAAAGTGCCGGAAGGCTGTAGAGCGTTGGTCTTCAATCATACTTTGCTCTTTTCCTAATGTGAGAAGGATCACAAGCGGTTTTAAATCATACTTGAGTATCGCTCCAATAATATTTTTCGCAGCGCTTTTCATTGGAGTCTCAATTAAATCATACTTTTTGCCTTGGGCACAATATTCGTTTGTATCTGCTATTTTCCCTTTGGTTATCTCGGTAAACGCCGATGAAGCCAGCGACTTTGGAGGCGACGGTAAGCGCATCGCTGCTTATCGAAGAGTCAGCGCAACAAAGCAAGTGAATCAAGGGTTCAGCCTAGAAGTCCAGAAAGAGACTCTGGAAAAGATGGTTGGGTTAAACAAACCGAGTATGGTTTATTGGTTTTCGGACGCTGGCAAGACCGGAACAACATTAACAAATCGTAAGATCAGTGACATCATTCAATTAGCTAAGGATGGTAAGATCGACGAGTTATGGGTGTGTTATATTGATCGTCTCGGAAGGAACACGCATGACCTTCTCGACCTCTACAATCGATTAACCGAGCTAAATGTTTCAATCCGCACGCCAGACTACTTCTACTCCCCAGATGATCTATCAAGTTTGTTGTTGGTGATGATTAAGTTCCATAACGCTGAAGACGACAATAAGCAAAGAATAAAACGAGTGATTGATAGTAAGCGTAGACGCTTTCGAGAGAAGAGATGGAACAAGGGGGGCATCCACCTAGGATACATGGCTGATGGAGATTGGTTAAAAAAGATGCATGAGTGGGAGCCGTTGATTAAGGACGCCTTCAGATTATTTAATGAGAGATGCAATTTCTGCGAAGTTACACGAATCCTTAATGAAATGTATTTTGGTATTCTCAAGAAGCCTTTAGAAACCTATCACTTAAAGACTATCTTGTCTGATCCGCTCTATATTGGGAAGCCTAGTCATCTAGGCGAGGTTGTCGAAGATAAGTCGCTTTCATTCGTGGAAGTTGATGTATTCGAGGAGGTATCGAAGAAACTTCAGAAGATCAAAGAAGATTATGAGCGTCATGAAATCGGTCCATTAGAGAAGGTAATACTAGAAGAGGGTTGTGATAGCGAAGTCTTTAAGGAAATTTGGTTCCATTGTGTAAAATGTGGTTCATGGCTTGTCAAGAATGGAACTATATACATTCATGGAGTCAAACAGCAGATCCTATTATGTCAAAAATGCAATAGGCAATGGAAGATCCCCCGCATAGCGAAAGGCTCTGAGAGGGAGGTAAATCCATTAAATCATATTCGCATAAAAATGGTAAACAAGAAAAAAACTTCTTTTAAAATTGACAAAAAAAGTTCATCTCACAAAGAGGATAAGTTTAAAGGAAATCTAGACCGTTTCTTCAAAGTTTGATGTTGAACGCTAGTTCTTTTACCATATCCTTGTAGCTTGTTCTGAGCGCCCTCTCCGTAACATCAAGTGAGTTTGAGGCTTCTCTTTGGCTTAAGTTTCCGCCTGTAATCTGAGTGGCGATATATGATGCAGCTGCAACTAGGCTTCGGGGACTCTTCCCTCCTACTCGCCTTGATTTTTTATAACTTTTCAGAATTTTCTCTACAATGTTTGGATCTACTCTAATTTTCGACCCCCTTAACACTTCATAGGGTTCAATTTTCCCCGGTTTGATATTCAATGTTTTAATAATGAAAACATATTCACGTTTAATCTTTCTTGATGGCTGTTCGCTACAGTCTGAAGCGTGTTTAAGATTGAAATTTTTCCCAAATATTCGACAGGCGGCGTAAACTGATGCAACACTAAGTACTGATAGGGTATGTCTCTTCAAGGTTCTTTGTTTAGCTAGGTTGATTAAGATTTCAGCACTTTTAATACAAACATCTTCTTGTAAGTTCAGTTTTTCGCAGATACGAGTTATTTGATGGAGGGCGCTTGCATATCTCTTCTCAGTTGAGTCCGTAATTGAGATAAATGAAAAAGCTTGGGTTGATCCTTTGATATTTTTCCATTTCAAATTATTATCACAAGACGTTGTTGCCTCTTGATTTTGTATTAAACCACATTCGAGGCAGACGATCTTTGTTTCATCTATCTGTTGGAGGTTATTACTTCTACATTCAGAGCACGTCATTTTATTTAGAGAAAGCATTTGGATAAACACTTCCTGCAATAATATTACTTGATTTATCTTTGAGAGACAATCTGAATTTGTTTAACAAATTTTCTAACTTATCCCGTCTCCGATTTAATGGCATTTTCTTTCTCATAGCACCAGCAAATTTGTATCTACAGCGGATCTTTTGGACTTCTTCGTAGAGGAAACTATCAACAATTCTAATTTCAGGTATAGTTTCCGAATATCCTGCAACATTATATTCACCGATATAGAGCTTGTTGGATAATACGAGTTTCACGTCTTGAGTTGACCAATTTTGATTATTCCCGTTTTTAGCTCCTTTCAAATTTAACTCGTAAGCTATCTGAGGCATAGATTGGGTCTTTTGGTATTGGCGATAAATCCAGTTAACGGTTTTCGCCTTAGCTTTCGACACTGATAAGATTCCATCCGTGTTGATCCTATATCCGAAGGGTGGATGGGAGTTACACCAACGATGTTGCTTCGCAAGTTCGTGAAGTCCCATCCTTGCTCGTTCACCTATGATTTCTCTTTCAAATTCGGCTACCGATGCGAGGTTTCTGAAATTGAAGCGCCCAACTGAAGTAGTGGTGTCTATATATTCTGTAACGCTGCACAAACTAACCCCTAACTCTCTCAGGCTTTTCTCTGTGTTCACAGTATCTACAAGAGATCGGCATAATCGATCCAGCTTCCAAAACACCAGGACATCGAAGCGTTGCTCCTTAGCTTTCTCCAACATCTGTTTGAAACGGACTCTATCCGTGTTTTTTCCGCTCTGGCACTCATCGATGAAAATGTAAGCTACGTCCCAGTTTCGTTGACGGCAATGTTTTATGCACTGGTCGATCTGTGCGTCGATGCTGAAATTATAGCGCTGGTTGGGAGATGAGGTTCGGGCATAGATAGCAGCTTTCATGCAAGGTCCCCTCAGTCACGATTTTAAGGTCGTGATGCTCAACGGCGTTCCGGTCAGGTCCGTTTCTACCGCTTCGGAGATTACTGCCTGCATATCCGCGAGACATGATCGGAGAAGTCTCTCAGCGTCGTCTGTTTCCTGGCTTATGCTTCTGCTGTTCGTGATGATGGTGCTGCTATGTTTTCTAATTGATTCAAAGTAATTCGATGCTGTCATCGCCCTCGTGATAGCCTGCTGTATCTTTCTATTTCCGAGGATGCTCTGGAGACCTGATACCCTTCGAGTCTGTACGTCCTCGCAAAGTAGGATCGCCCTAAGAGCGCCGTAAACAGTCTTACAGCCGCTTCTCTCAGTGACAAAGACGGTGCCTTCTTCAAAGTATTCGGTAAGGTATCCATTGGCTCCATGAGGCATTGTTTCGACGACGAGTATAGCATAATGGCTCTGTTTAAGCTGCATATGTTTTCTTATCTGCGAATAATAGCTCCGATCCCAGGCCTTGTTACTCTTTGACTCAACAATTACCAACTCTCCTAAGGCTGTCCCATTAACCCGCGGCTGGATCACAATATCCGTCTGCCCCGAACCTCCGAGATGGATTACTTCGTCTTCTGGGAAATAGCCCGCAAGCTCATCCCTCAGAGATTTCTCAGCAGCCGTCCCTTTCTCTAGAGGAACATATTGTTTTTTTAGCAGCTCATGTATTGCAAGCGTGAGTTCTGGAAGAATTTTAGTCAGAGCTTCGACAGACTTGGAATCAGGTATTTGGCCCCGCAATGTTTCCTGTATTTTCGAGGTAATGTTAGTGGTCGATTTACTTAGTTCATCGCTTGTGACTCTGCTTACTTCAGCCCGAATGGTGCTAACCGCTTTCGTTACAACCGCCGTCGTCGAAGCTCCTTGATTGAGAATATCGAGATATGTTCGGCATATCGTTAGATACTCATCTATTACCCCCTGCTCCTCCAATTGTTTTAAAAAATTGAAATTGACAGGATCAATGGAATAAGAATCAACTGAGTTATTACATAAGGGACATTTCACTTCTTGGATTAACCTTCCCTTGGTCGCTGTCCGCATCATATTACTTCGTATAATACATAGTATTTTACTATGCTATAAATTTTACGGTGTAAAATACGTAGTATATAACCCAAATAAATACGAAAGACTTTACTATAAGAAGTCCTAATCAGAATACATGCCACTTCAATCAACTGGCACTTTTAAATTGGAGGCGAGAAGTAAATCAGGTAGAATGCATATTCCAGCGGAACTAGTTAGAGATAGCCAGTTTCCACTTGAGGAAGGCGAGGTCACTATTGAGATCAAAGATAATGCATTAATAGTTACAACCAGGAAAAGTATTAATTAATCTTTGGATGAAGACTATTGAAGAATTATGAAATTAAATACCTGGATGAATATTCGGGTAAAAATTTAACTTGGAATTTAGTTTCCATAAAACTACCTAAAATGAGTAGTAAAAAAAGAGCAAAAATTATGAGAGAAATAATAGAAAATGAAAAATTAGAAGGATTAGTGGAAATTTGGTTTGATACTAGTATATTATATAAACCAAAAGAAGATCTTTTAGCTATTTTTTTAATTAAGAAAAATATTAATTAATGTCATTTTATTGATTTATTATTAATAGACAATGGTCCCTAATTTGTTGATTTTAACAATTCATTAAGAGTGATTATTTTCCAATTTGGTATTTTTTGCGACTTTTTATGATTTTTTTCTGAATTATTTAAAATTGTTAATATAGATTCTCTTTTAAGCGATGTTCCTTCCCAAGTTGGATCGTTTTCAATATCAAAGGATAAAAGGAACTCTTCCTTTAAATACTCAGGATATTTCATCTTTTTAAGAATATTATAATTAATTATTCTATATCCCCGAGTTCGTAAATGATATAGCTCTATAGTATGATGATCTGTTTGCCTTCTGGGAAAAAGCAACACATCTCGAATAAACGAAAGCTCTGGTTGAACTGTTTTACTTTTTTCAAATTTGTTTAAGGAAATTAGTACAAGTTTGTTTTCCTTAATCCAGTTGTATTCTTCCTTTGACCTCACTTTAATTATTAAAACATAATGCTTGATCGGAGGAACAGCTCGTTCTTTTAATGAAAGAGGATCTGTTTCAAAAAGTGGTATAGTGTATCGAATAGGTTCGGCTTTGATTTTTGTTGCTTGGTCGATATGGTAGGTTATGCGTTCCCTAAGAGTTGTGCGGTTTGATAGCTCTTCGATCATATCATCAAAGAATCTAGAGATTGCATCAATCCCAATTGGATCTCCGTTAAAATCAGGCTTGATCGCAAACGCACCTAAACCTGGTAAAATTTCATGGTAACCTTGATACTCAACAAACTGTTGTCCTTCTTTTTCGTTTCCAGGATATAAAACATAAGCTCCAGCGGTACGTCGAATGGCATCACGATATGCATGCATCTTGAGGAGATCCTCGTATTTTGCTAAAGTTGAGTCATTATTGCTTCCTTGATTCGTTGATTCTCTATAGATGTCTCCAACTATCTCTACATTGCGTTCAACGCGATACTTGGCATCAAAATGAACATGAACCATAAGCTCATTTGATTCTGCCTCCTCGGGAGAAAATTCCGCTGGAAATATACTAAATGTATAATCCGGGCGAACATTACGAGTCCAACTTCCCCTTTTTTCTCTGTCCCCTACATGTGCGAATTTTCGATTGAAATGAAATTCAGCTCTCATTTTACGACCGGTTGTTTTACTTAGAAATCCAGTTACAGGTGTTTTTAATTCAATACCACGTCTTAATTTAAGATGGGGGATTCCTCCTTCCACCTCAACTATTGATTGATGAAGTGGCTGATTACATGAAAATTTCTTTCTAAAAAGATCTTCTAGCTGAAAAAAGAGCCAGTACTCATAAAGCGTAGCCACATTTCGTGCTCCTGCGGTATAGACCTCTGATCCCCCATCCCACACAAGTTGTGCGCTTGCATGAAATTGAAGCCAATAATGCAATAGTTCCCTATAACCAGCTTTTTTTTGTAAAATTGGACTACCGATTGGCACAATAGTAAGCTGAGAGATATCAGGTAGAAATCCTCTTACTAATTGAGTTTCTAATAGTTCAATTAAATGATTGATTTCATTGAATAGATATTGTTTATTATCTTCAAGATTTCCTTTATTTAATTTTAGATGCGATAGAACATTAATTAAAAAATCATGAAATTCCATAAGAACCATTTTTATGAAACGATTTTCAGCGGTATCTAAAAAATCGCTTGTAGTTTGAACTAGAATGTTTTCAGGAAGAGATTTGATGTTTATTGAAATTGGGTGAGAACTCGGTACTTCTCTCCGATTTATTCCTATTGATATTTGTCTGGCTAATTCTCTACTTCTTTTAAGGTGTTGTTGAATACTCATTTTTTCTAATTCATTTTCGAGACGAACATGGGGATTTTGTAAAATTTCATTTAATGCCGCATGAAATGAAGGCGATTCAAGAATATGTCTAAGAAATTCAATTTGTTGCTCTAAAATGCTTGTATCTCTACTCCAAAGGGTATCTAAACGAAGTTTCGTTGGAGAACCGCTGTCGATGATGAGTCCTGCACACTTTTCGGCGATATAAGAAAGCATCCCTCTATAATGTTCCCTGTAATCTAGCTTTATTGAACGGACTTCGACGGCTCCTTGCGCAATTGGAACGCTTGGATTATTTTTTTCAACTATGACTAAAGGGAATAAACCACAATAATCACCCATCTCGATATAGCCTGAATCTTCATTTTCAACGTAAGGATTTCTTATTATTCCCGGTCTCTCTTGTAAAATTAAATCTCGACCCGATTTATTCTCGAGTTTATAAACATAACGACAACGTTCTCTCAATTGAACTATTTCTTCGGAGTTCGAACTAGCCTCCTCCTTAGATATTACTGTAAGTGGAGAAGATTCACCTAAATTGGTTTCAATTTTAATTGACCAAATAGCAACTCTTACAACAGAATATCCCTGTGCATCACGGCAATCTACATATGCTCTAGTTCGAGATTGAGACATCCATTTTTCACGCCTCAGCAAAACTTGTGAACTGATCACGGACTAATTTACGCCACATTCGTAGCAATTTTTCATGGCTCAGTGGGTATCTGGGTGTACCAGAAATTTTTTTATCAGTTTCTGTAAGCCAAAAAACATTTGAATCTCTATCTACCCCTGCTTGTTTACACTTGGTTAGAAAATCAGAATAGCTCTTTTGTCTCTCACCTTCATTTGAGAAGGGTAGGGGTTCAAACCAACACGCAGATGCAAGAGACCAGAGTAAATTTTCTAGTCTTAAACGCGAACCACTGAGTTTAGGCAGAAATTTTTGAACTATGACGGAATCTATTGATGCTTTAAACCATTGCGTATTATTTACTGGTTCTAAAGTCTTGTAATAATTAATAAATCTGCCACTCTCATATGCAACTCTATATCCAAACTCCAAATTAAACTCTTTTAATATAGAGAAAAATAATAACATTTCTGATTGATATATACTTTTAACTTCTTCTGGGACAGTTATTGTTTTATCTGCTGCTTTCATAAGTAAAAACGGACCAAACTGCACCCCTCTGCCATCTAAGTCTTCTATTTTTGGTGATTTCACTTTTGTTAAAAACGAATCTATTTCGCTTTTCTCTACATGGAACTCTATAACTTGTGCACGATCTAATACTTTTGGTGAGAACATGTAAGTAGTCTCATCAACGTTCACAGTTCCCATTATGAACAAATTCTCAGGTAATTTTAATCGATCAGGCACACCACTTCGAATAACTTTTTTCCCTTTTTCATCAATAGATGGTTCATAGAGTGGAATTTTTTCACCTGATTCAATTGCAGATAAAATATCTGAAAAATAGCGTTCAACATGAGAAAGGTTCATTTCATCTAATATTAAAAAATGAGGAATTTTTTCTTCAGTTGTTTTTATTGCATGAATAATTAATTCCAGAGCTGGTGTTGTCACATACTGAGTTGGATTCAAGCCATCTGGATAGCCTAAAATATTCTCATTTCCTGTCCAACCAGCTCCTACTGGGAGAAGTAGGTAATGAGGAGTATTGTCAGCTCCTTTATTTGGTTTAGGAACTATCCATCTTGCAAAGGATTGTAATAATTTTGTTTTTCCAGAACCAGCAAGACCGCTGATGATGAGGAAACGTTTAGTTAACAAACTAGCTATGATTCGAGTTAGTATCTGTTGGTTACATTCAAGGTCTACGGAACTGGCATCCCTCAAAAATGCTTTAATTAAATCGTCAAGAGATTGAAATTGTTGTTTTGAACTAGGTAATAATTGTTCTTGAAATTGTTCATTTGTAGGACGGTTTGGGATAGTATCTGGAAATGGAATGCCATTACTGACATTGAATCTAGATAGAAATACTGGATCAAAATGAATGCCATTAAGTTTGTTAGATTGAAAATCGTCAAATAGTTCCTCCCAAGAATTAATATTTTCTATAAGTCCTGAAAATGCATAAAGCCAAACAAGCATTTCCTCAAAATGAAAGGAATTGTCTAATTTTGCATTAAAAACATCCGGAAAAACCGGTGAAGTTTGAAATTGAGCTCGCTCTCCTAATAGAATACCCTTACTTCTCATTTCACGATAACCACGACTAGAATATCCGCTCCCCCATAACGCAACCTTTTGATGCAAAACATAGTTATTTGGGGCTGCAAGGCTTTGCTTAATGTCGGAGAATTTAGGTCGCAAGTTGTTATTACCGTTCTCAAAACTAGGCAGACCCATTAATTCTCCCGAAAAAAAATTACTTAGAAACTTTTTTGCATCTACTTTTTTCAATTCTTTATCATTAACCCCGTTGGCAGCTAATACAAGGGGCACTAAAACCCAGTTGCTATCATAATTGGAAAGATGATCTATTGCTGCTTTTATTCGTTCTATAGTAAAATATTTTAATTGAGATCCCATTCGTCGTCGTTGAAAATTATGTCCTCTTCTTACTTTTAGGACTTCCTAGCCATTTTTCAAAGTCTGGAATAGGCTGGCTTAGTTTTAATAAAAATGCCCCCCAAAGTTCTTCTTTTCCCTCCATTTTTTCTATTTTTTTAGCGACTTCCTTTATATAATCTTCTTTAATATCGATCCCTACGCAATGTCTCCCCATTTTAGAAGCAATGAGCAGAGCCGTCCCACTGCCCAAGAATGGGTCGATTACAATTCCTCCAAGAGGAGATCCTGTTAAGATACATTTTTCAACTAATTTTGTTGGGAATGGCGCGGGATGTTTGTTATTATATTTCATTCGTTCAATTGGAATTTCCCAGACATCGCCATACCCATTTAAAGCTGTTCGATCATAACAGTAAAATCTGCTTTTAGCAAATAAGAAAAGGTGTTCATATTTACGCCATGGACGATCTACTGCAGATGGTTCAGAGAACGCGTTATGTCGAACCCATATAATGTCACTACGTAAAACCCAGCCTCGACTTTGCAGTTCAAAGGCGACTTTCCAAGGCACTCCAATTAAGCTTTTTTTTGGAATAGCCCATCCAGATTTATCTACTGCGCGAAGTTTTTTTCTCATAAAGTTGCGTGAACTACTACGTGGATCTTGTCCATGCGGTTGACCATTACCAGAATAATAGGTATCTCCTATATTCAAATAAAAAACGCCATCAGGTCGTAAGACCCTTTTGACCTGATCAAAAATGTCCGCTAGTTTAGAGACATATTCTTCAACCGTATCCTCATGACCTAACTGCCCGTCAACATCGTAATCTCTAACCCAGTAATAGGGCGGACTTGTGATCGCAACGTTAAATGAATCTGATGGTAATTCTTTTAACGCTTTTAAAGCGTCACCGGTCATAAGACCCATATGTGAACCATTTATAGCGTAAGCTGATTTATCTATTTCATTATTTAATATGATTTCGTTTTTTATTTCATTAATCATCGTCGATTATCCCCTCCCACATCATCATTACTGTTTGAAAATGCACATTTTTTCCACCAAATCCATGTCCCTTGCCCCGCACCAACCATCTTACCTTTAATTAAGCCTTCCCCTCTGAGGTCCTTCAGTCTATTGAGAATTTTCGCTCTTGTTTCGTCAGGTAATTTCGATTCTATCTCTTTTGTTTCCAAAGGCTCTGAAAAATTATTGATAATTTTAAGAATATCATCTCCTAATCCATCCTTGGACTTTATAGATAAATTCATCGATAAATATGTCTGTAAATATCTTTATAAATTTATGGATAAACTTACTAATAAATGCATTGATAATTTTACAGATAAAATCATCCATAGTTTTATTGATGTAAGTTTGGTTGATTTAGGATAAAAAAACCGCTAATTTAATCGTTAACCTGATGCCCCGGTGCGATACAGTTTGATGTTTAAAGGTCCGTTATGAAGGACTTCTTCATACAAGAACTGCACGAACTTTCCGATTAGCTGATACATCGCATCGTAGTTTGGTTCTTCAGTTTTTTTACCAGAACCCAACCCAATCCTTATTTCCTTCTTGGGGTCTCCGTCAACACTCGTAAAACTAGGAGTATCTTCATCAACATCTATGCCTTTAGCTTGGAAGGATTTTATAAGTTGTTTCCATTTATCCATAACCTTTTCTTCAACCAAAAAAGGTTGCTTCTCGATCCGGATCCATAATTCTGCATACACTTCACCTATGCCTCATCACCAACTTCTTAGGCGATAATTTTTACATAAATACTTTTCTATAAAGCTAGAAGTTACGCAGTTGAAGGTTTTAATTTCTTGTGCCCATTAATCATACTGAGTGAGCGATGAACCACCCCCGATGCAGCGACCTGGACTACATCCACTTCCTAATAGCAGCCCAGAAAGCCTTCACATGCACCGAAGCCGCCCGATGCCAACCCGAGAAACCCCTCTCACCCGCCCACGACGCCTTCACACGCCTCCTCAAGAGGCAGCCCCTAGACACAGGGGCACTCTGGAGGGAGGCACAGACCGTCGTGAACCGCGAGAAGGGCTTCATGGTGCTGGACGACACGACCCTCGACAAGCCGTACGCGGAGAAGATGGATCTGGTCACATACCACTGGAGCGGCAAACACGGCCGCGTCGTCAAAGGGATAAACCTCCTCACCCTCCTCTGGACCGACGGTGAGGCCCTGATACCCTGCGACTTCAGAGTCTACGACAAGCCGATGGGAGGCCACACGAAGAACGGGAGCTTCAGGGAGATGCTGCTGAGGGCCGGTGAGCGCGGCTTCAAGCCGGGCTGCGTCCTCTTCGACAACTGGTACTCGAGCCTCGGTAACCTGAAGACCCTGCGCGGCCTCGGGTGGAGGTGGCTGACCCGGCTGAAGGCTAACAGGCTCGTGAATCCGGACAGGAGCGGAAACGTGCCAGTGTGCGAGCTGGCTATCCCGTCCGGGGGGCGGGAGGTCCACCTCAAGGGCTACGGGATGGTCCGTGTGTTCCGGACATTCTCCAGGGATGGTGAGGCGGAGCACTGGGCCACCGGTGACCTGGGGATGGCTGAGGAGGAGAGGAGGATGCTCTCGGGGAGGGGTTGGGGTATTGAGACCTATCATAGGGGCGTGAAGCAGTGCTGTGGGATAGAGAGGGCTCAGGTGCGGGGGGCTGTGGCGCAGCTGAATCATCTGGCGTGCTCCATCAGGGCTTTCATTCGTCTCGAGGTGAATCGGCTGCGTACGGGTGTGAGTTGGTATGAGGCGAAGGCGTCGATAATTAGAGGAGCTATCAGAACCTACCTGATCAACCCCATCCTAACACTAACCTCAACTGCGTAACTCCTAAAAGCATAAAAGATCAGCTCTCCTTGTCAAGGGTTAACCCAAAACCACCCACCAAACCTAAAGTAGGGTATGTTTATGTTTCAAATTCAGTTTAAACAATCAAAATATAAAATACCAAAGGACAAATTTGAACTTGAAATTCAATATCTTTTCCCATTAAATGCACCAATAATTGAAAAATATATTATCCAATCTTCCGATTCAAGATCATTTAAGGTAAGACCGCCAATTAAAATCCCTAAATTTGATCCTAAGAATGAGAAACATAGAAAATTATCAGAACTTTCAAGGGAAGCTCATGCAGGGTCTTCTCTAGATTTAATTCGAACAGAGATCGAAAAAATTTACCTTGAAATAGTTTAATCCCAAGATTTTCACCAATTATTTTTTAAAAAAATATGCAATACGGAACTTTTTGAATAAACCTTAGAGATTACGTCCAAATTTATCCGATTGAATGGGAATGGGAGAGATTCTTAATTGCCTTGTTTGTCTCCTCAGGGAAGCTTTTCTTCAGACTCCCCAGTACGGTCTGGGCTACGAATGTCTTAAATTCAACCTCACTCATCGCCGGTCTATACACCCAGTGATGACCACCCTTACACGTCCTCTCCTCACCGGATAGTACACCCATCACTCGCATAGCTTCACAGAAGTTGATCACGCTAGCGCGGGAGATGCTACCGCCGCCAAGCATTTGGTTTACCTTCTGCCAGACAGTCCGACTGTTCGCTCCCTCAGGACTAGACCGCGGATAAGAGAATGCCTACTGGGAGGTCCTTGGTCGGGGGGGAAGTGTTAAGAGTGGGGGGAAGAAAGAAGAGAATCTCAGGGAAAGAGAACCCTCACATAAGAGAACATCTTTTCATAAGGTCACATACGAAAAAGTTAAGAGATAAAGACGCGCAAAAATATAAGTGGATTGGATTGTCCTGAAACGCATAGACTAAGAAACTGGCTTTTGACATATCTGTCTATTTCATCTACGTTGGTTGGTATTATTGGGATTCAATTTGGCCCGATCCTATCAATCTATTTTTATTATATCATAGGAGGAATAGGAGGAGGAGGGTTGCTCTTGATTCCTATACATTCTTATTACGTAAAAAAGCAGATTAGTGTTAGAAATGATATCGTTGATAAAGTTGCTGAGGAGATGGTTAGGATTCTTCGAATGAATCGGGGTTCTTGGATGAAGTTATCAGATTTGAAAAAGGAGTTACATAGTTCGTGTCAACCATACTTTGATGTCGCTCTGAAAAAATTGAGAGCTAAAGAATTAATAGAGTAAAGATTATTATTACGATGATGGAGGCTGAACGAGCTGTTAAAGAAATTGACGGACGAAGTACGTCTTTCTTTGCAGTATTGGCAAAACGAGGCGGAAAAATTAGAGCACGAGAAAGAGAAGATGGAAATGAGGATTTCCGAACTTGAGGCGAAAAATTATGGACTTTCTCAGGCGAATCAACAGCTTAAGGATTCTGCTTCAAAGCAATTGATGGCATTGCATCGAGCTTTTTGGCTTGAAAAATACGAGGCACATCCCTCAACTATACAACTCATTGATCCTATCTATGAACATTTAGAATTAGACGAAGAGTTGAGCCAATTGTACATGACACCTCTTGTTCAAAGACTATCAAGAGTTAGACAACTTTCATTTAGCTATCTGGATCATCCGTCTGCTCAACATAGTAGATTGGCTCACTCATTAGGAGTATGTAAGAATATGGAGTTAGTCATAAATTATGTATTAAGAAGAAATAAACTTTACACTGAGAGCAAGATAGAAGTCTTATCCAAAGAGTTGTCTGATGTTAAAATGAATGGAGAGAAACTCGAAAAGATTGGTAAAGCCCTCGCCTTGCTCCACGATGTAGGGCACGGTCCCTATGGACATGCCTTGGATAGATACATCGGCTTTAGGTTAGGAATCGATATCAAAGGAGTTGACAAATTCTACTCTGTCGAATATATCAAAAAGTATCTTGCTGATATAATTGATAATACTGGACTTGACTCCCAACAGATTATTAGAATTTTATCAAGTGACAAAGAAAAGCTCACATCTTTCGAGTGCTTTTTGGGTGATCTAATAGATTCTCCCTTAGATCTAGACAGATTAGATTACTTAGTGCGCGACGCATACGGAACTGGTCTACAGCTTGGATTCATTAATTCTAAACTAATCATAGACTACATGATTCCATACAAAGATAAGAGAGGTAATATTAACTTAGTATTCAAAAAGCCAGCTATAGATTTTCTAGAATATCTCCTCTATGCTCGAAGCATAATGTATGCTAGATGTTATGAACAGGACATAAAAGCCGCCGCTGAAGGAATGCTTATTTTAGCAGTAAAAGAGTTTCTTCCGGAAAAAGTTGAAGAAAGAGATGTTAATGATTTAATGTTGCTCGATGATGAAACGTTATTAAACCATCTCGTTTTTTCACAAAATAATTCGGCGAACATAGCCAAACTTCTGAAACTTGGAAGGGTTTATGACAAGGTTTATGAAGTGCACAAGAAGAGGAGTCCGACACTACAACGTTATATAGAATACGAAGCTAGAAAGTCCCTTCCGACGGCTCAATTTATAATTCCATTCGAAATTTGGACGAGACAAATAGCCGATGGTGCGAAGATAAAATATGAAGACGAAAAATGGAAGATTCTCGTAGTGCCGCCCTCTCCGAATGTATACAAGGAAGTTGAAGCGGACATAAATATCTTAGACGAAGTTGCAGATGGATTTGATCTGAAATTGGCTTCGGAGATGTCATTGACTCTCGAAGATGTTCAAAGATTAGTGCAGGAATCGCGGCATCTAGTGCGTGTATTTGTTCATCCAGATTTTGACCAACGAACTCAGGCGGCTATAGCTGATAGTGCTAGAGCTCTCTTTGAGCCTCCGCAGTAGTTAGTGCGATAAAGGTACGTTTAGAAACTCAAGCCATTTTTTTGCGTGTGCCGGATCTCGATCGAGAATCTCTTTCAAAGATTGTTTCAACAATTTTCTACCTTTCGGTGTGATTATCAGAGGATTCTTCTTTTCAGCGAGCCCACCCTCTATTAGTAGAGCAACATATTCAGCTATGTGTTCAGAGTAGTATCCATTGGGAACAGGGCGTATCGCTATCGTCCCTGTAGCAAGTTTTTTCTCTCTGGCTTGTCGAATCTTTTCTGAAAGTGACTTGATAGTCACAGTCTCCTTACTGCCAGAGGCAGCGTGGATAATAAGAGACATTATATCTTCGTTGGTCAGGCTCGATGGGTGATCAATCGTAGAAGAGAGATCAGTCATGTTTTGTATTATCCTTGTTAAATAAAAATACTTACCTCCCAGTAATAAGTAATTTATTATGGTATTACAATGGTATTATCCTAAATTTCGCGCGTTCATTATCGGAGCAATTGTAAACAAATACTAATGGAATAAAATTTTAGGCGGATACCTCCGGACCCGCCATAACACCTTCTCACAGGCATCAGCTAAGCAGCCATAATACTTTAGGCAGAGTCAGGTCTTAATGGACCTCGAAATTTTTTTCTCCTTATCCATAGCTACCATGGATAAGACGATGAAGAAGCCTATGGCGCGCCTGCATCATTCCTATAACTCATCTCAGGACGGCTTGCCCGGAGAAAAATAGGTGAGGGAGCTTGACGCCTTCTCCATTCTACCTCCACCGCCAAATCTTCCTGCCGTAGAAGACCTCGGGCAGTATCAGCAGACCCGTCATGGACGCGCCTATGACGATCGCCCAGTCCTCGAAGTCGGTCAGCCACACCATGCCGAATATGCCCCAGTACGGCAGGATGACGGTGAGGGCGCACGAGACTACCACCGAGATCAGGAGGAACTTGTTCGAGAGGAACCCCGTCTTGAAGGCGTTGTGCCTCTCCGACCTGCAGTTCCAGACGACGAAGAGCTCCTGGAGGGTCGCCCGCATGAAAGCCATCGTCCTCGCCGTCGCCAGCTTCTCGGCCGTTAGGGCTCCGGGCAGCATGTAGTACTGCCAGTAGAAGATGCCGCCGGTCAAGGCGAACTGGAGGATGAAGGTCGTGATTATTGACGCGAACCTCCCGTACAGCACTCCCTCGTTCGGGTTCCTTGGGGGCCGCTTCATCACGTCCTTCTCGGGGGGATCCATGGTGAGCGCGAGGGCGGGTCCGCCGTCCGTGACGAGGTTCAGCCAGAGGATCATCCCGGCGGTCAACGGCAGCTCCAGCCCCATGAGGGCAAAGAGCCCGATTATGGCGAGCTCGTCGAAGTTGCACCTCATGAGGAAGAACGAGAACTTCCTGATGTTGTCATAGATCGTCCTGCCCCCCTCCACGGCGTTCACGATCGTCGCGAAGTTGTCGTCAGCCAGGACGATGTCTGAGGCCTCCCTCGTGACGTCGGTTCCGGTTATCCCCATGGCTACGCCGATGTCGGACTGCTTGAGGGCCGGGGCGTCGTTCACGCCGTCGCCGCTCATCGCGACGATATTTCCCATCTTCTTTAGCGCCCTGACGATCTTTATCTTGTGCTCAGGCGAGACCCTCGCGTAGACGTTGACCTTGTTCACGATCTTCTGGTACTCCTCATCGCCCATGGCGTCGAGTTCGGAGCCGGTCAGGACCAGCCCGTCCTTCAGTATGCCGAGCTCTTTCGCCACCGCCACCGCCGTCATCTTGTGATCACCTGTTATCATGACGGTCTTTATCCCAGCTTCATCGCACTTCTTTACGGCGGTTATCGCCTCCACCCTCGGCGGGTCGATCATGCCCATCAGGCCGATGAAGACGAGTCCGTTCTCAAGTCCCTCGTCGTCGAGCGTGCCCGCCTCGCCCGCTACCAGCTCTTTGAAGGCGACTCCGAGGACGCGGAGGGCCTTGTTCGCCATCCCCTCGTTTGTTTCCAGGATCTCCTTCCTCGTTTTCTGGTCGAGCTTCCTGATCCTGCCTCTTACTATCGTACTCGTGCAGCGTTCGAGGATCAACTCGGGCGCGCCCTTGACATAGGCGATCAGCCCCTCCTCCCCGGACTTATGGACCGTGGTCATGCGCTTCCTTTCAGAGGTGAATGTCACCTCGTGGACGCGGGGAGCCTCTTTCTCGAGTTCCTCCTTTATCGAGCCGTACTTCGCGGCCGCGACGATGAGGGCGCCCTCTGTCGTGTCTCCGATGACGCTCTTGCCGTCGCACTGGGCGTTAGAGCACAGGGTGGCCGCCTTCAGTATCAGGCTCAAGCCCTGCTCCTTCTCGGGCTTGATGGGCTTCCCTTCGAGGAGGAACTCGCCCTTCGGCTCGTAGCCGACCCCCGTCACCTCGATTGCGTTCTTGTCGACGTAGATCTCCCGGACCGTCATCTCGCCCTTGGTCAGGGTGCCAGTCTTGTCTGAGCATATCACGGTGACGGCGCCCAGCGTCTCCGCGGAGGAGAGTCTCCTTATGATCGCGTTCCTCTTAGCCAGCTCCCTCGCGCCGAGCGCCAGAGATACGGTGACGACGGCGGGTAGCCCCTCAGGGACTGCGGAGACGGCGAGGGACACCGAGACCATCAGCGAGTCGAGTATCATCTCCATGTGAAGGCCGCTTCGGAAGATTTCGACGACGAAGATCAACACGCAGACCCCTATGATTATCTGCCCCAGCCTCTTCGCGAAGCTCTCAAGCTTCTGCTGGAGCGGCGTCTGCTCCTCCTCCACGCTCTGCATCAGCTCGGCGATCTTGCCGAACTCGGTGCCCATCCCCGTCCCGGTCACGACGGCTCTTCCTCGGCCGTAGGTGAGGTGGGTGCCCATGAACACCATGTTCTTCCTGTCCGCGACAGGCGTCTTCTCCTCGACAGGCCCCACCTTTTTGCTGACAGAGGTCGACTCGCCCGTAAGGGCGGCCTCCTCGGTCTTCAGATCTACAGCGTCCATAAGGATCGCGTCGGCCGGGACGTGGTCGCCGGCTTCGAGGATCAGCGTATCCCCAGGCACCACTTCCCTGGCCGGTATCGTTGTCAGCTTCCCATCGCGGAGGACGTGGGCGCGCGGCGCAGCGAGCCTCTTCATCGCGTCGATCGCCTTCTCAGAGCGGTACTCCTGAACGAAGCCGACGATGGCGTTGAGGACGACTATGGCCCCGATGGTTATGGCGTCGACGTACTCCTCGAGGGCGCCGCCGCCGGCGCTCTTGTACCAGCCTATGATCACCGAGAGGACTATGGCGACGAGGAGCATCATGACGAAGATGTCCTTGAATTGATTCAGCAAGATCTGAAGCGGCGTTATGCGCTTCTTCTCGACAAGCTCATTGTACCCGTATACCTTCCTCCTAGCCTCTACCTCGTCCGTCTTTAGGCCGTTCTCATTGGCGTTCAGGTCTCTCAGCGTCTCTTCTACGCTTTTAGCGTGCCACTGCTCCTTCTC
>Ga0315288_10002117_pt1 | contig 25733 bp, 27 predicted proteins | sample YL17G11_20_MG_FD_203454 | JGI IMG/M metagenome (GOLD analysis project Ga0315288, IMG submission 203454) | Sediment microbial communities from Yellowstone Lake, YNP, Wyoming, USA - YL17G11_20 | ecosystem: Environmental > Aquatic > Freshwater > Lake > Sediment | place: USA: Wyoming | collected... | reverse complement strand
CATAAATCAGGGTAAAGTCAGGCAAGTTACCTATATTAGAAATAGCGAAATACGCAGAGGCCGTGGATTCGTTAGGCCGATAGACACCCTCGACCACCGCTACAGAGGACCCAATCGAGATCATCCCGGCGAGGTCGAAGCGCCGCACGAACAGCTTTCCTGAATCGTAATAGATTAAGTGGCCAGTAGTGACGTAGTACGCGTTGCCCGGAATATCCAAAATCTTCCACTCTCGTGTTTTCAGTGTGAGTATAGCAGCCCGGCTTGAGGAAGGGCTGTTGACAGTAAAAAGAATTTGCCGGCCGCCGGGCAGGAAGCGCGGCGAGGCGTGACTTGTTTCTCCCTGATCCTCGCGGGGAGAGGTCAGTATTTCTGCCTTGCCACCCGCAGATGGAACACGGAACAGACCTGCTCCGGTGGCCCATGTCGAATACACGATCGTGTTGTCTGGGCCCCAAGTCCCCGAGCCGTAGTCGGTCGGCACCGCACAGATGACGCTGGGTGATCCCCCCGAAACAGGCACGCTCTTCAAGCGGCCCCTTGAGAAGAAGCCGACCGTCTGGCCGTCGGGAGAAAAGAAGGGATTGCGGGCGTCTTCCGTACCGGCGAGGGGTGTGGCCTCAAACTGATCCAGCCGCCGATGAAAAAGCACCTGCTCGTTCTGGAACTCCGAAACATAGACCATGCGGGAACCGTCCGGTGAGACCGCGAAGGGCGGCGAAGCGCTGAAGACGTCTGTGATCCGGGCCTCTAGATTGGCCCGCAGGAGCGGCAGAGCCGGACGGGGCCTGAGCACCACCCAAGCGGCTACAGCGACGGCAAGGGCGGCAAGGCCCCACACGAGCCAGCGACTTGTGGTAGGACCCCAGCGGGTTGCCCCGGGCACGGCCTCGAATGGCGCTGCTTCTTGCTGTTCTTGAAGCTCGAGACGAACATCAGCAATATCGCGCAGACGAAGGTTGCGGTCTTTTTGGAGACAGCGGCGCAAAACGATACGCACGTTCGCCGGTAAGTCTTTTGGCAGCGCGTCCCAGTCAGGCTCGCCCTTGAGTATCGAGGCAAGGACCTCGGTGATCGTCTCCCCGGGAAAGGCGGCCTTTCCGGTCAGGCATTCGAACAGAATGCAGCCGAAGGCCCAGATGTCCACGCGCTTGTCGGCCTGCTTTCCCTTGGCCTGCTCCGGGCTCATGAAGGCCGCCGTACCGAGGATTATCCCTGGGCGGGTCATCTCGGCCGTGATCGTCGGCGAGTCGATGATTCCTCCGACAGGCGATTGGTCCAGAAATGCCCTGGCCAGCCCGAAATCCAGGATCTTGACCTTCCCCTCGGGCGTGAGTTTGATGTTCGAGGGCTTCAAGTCGCGGTGGACGATGCTCTTCTCGTGGGCGGCCTCGAGGCCCTCGGCGACCTGGCGGCAAACTTCGAGCGCCTCATCGAGCAGAAGCGGCCCTCGCCCCAGCCGCTGGGCCAGCGTCTCCCCTTCCACCAGCTCTAAGACTAGGAAGCGCTTACCCTCCGCCTCTTCCAGGCCGTAGATCGCGGCGATGTTGGGATGGTTGAGCGCCGCCACAAGCTTGGCTTCTCGCTCGAACCGGGCCAGCCTTTCCGGGTCCCCGGCGAAGAGGTCCGGGATCACTTTGATAGCAACCTGGCGGTGAAGGCGCAGGTCCTCGGCCCGGTAGACCTCCCCCATCCCCCCGGCGCCGATCTTATCCAGGATCTTGTAGTGCGAGAAAGTTTTGCCCATCATGGCTTATGCGCCCTCATTTCCAATAAACCTATCACCTAGCGGCGAATAGTGTCAAGAAAAGGATAACTAGGGTGGTGCATCAGCAATGACATTACAATGTTGTCATTCCGGGCTTGATCCGGAATCCAGTCTTTTTAATCTGGATTCCCGCCTTCGCGGGAATGACAGATTCCCGCTCCCCCTTTCATCAAGGCTTGAAGACCGATAGCTCGAGCTCGCGGATCATGCGGAAATGCCGCGGGTCACCCGTGCACAACGGCAGATGATCCTCGGCGGCGGTGGCCGCGATGAGAGCGTCGGCGACCCGCAAACCGGACGAGGCCGCGAATTCCTCCATATAGATCGAAGCCCGGTGCCCGATGTTTTCGGTCAGAGGGACCATCGAGAACGTGCAATCCTTGAGAAAGGATTTGATGCGCCGCGTTTCGCTCGGATCGGCGGCTCCTTGCAGGAGTTCCATGTAGCTGACGACGGACAGACGGCGGTCGAAATCCTTTTCGACGGCGCGGGCCGCCTTGGCGTTCCCCCGAAAGACCCAGATCAGGATGTCCGTGTCAAAGAGCATGCCGCCTCTTCCGGATTCTTTCCACAAACCGGGGGACATCTTCGAGATCGGCCCGGTTCCTCCACATCCCGAAAGCGGGATGCCGGCTGACTGAAACGGTCTTTCCCGGCGGTCCTGAGGCGGGAACGATCACGCCTTTCGTTTTCCCCCGATAGATCAGGGTCACGGACTGGTTCTGGTCCAAGGCCCGGACGATGGCCTTCGATCGTTTTCGCAAATCAAGAAAAGTCGCTTTCATGGAGGCGCCGCCTGCCGATAAGTGCTCACTTAGAGTGTACATTTAAGAATTTCTCCCGTCAAGTGTAAATGTCGTTCTCCCTTCGTGAGGACGGCGCTGGGGGGCGATATTCTCATCTCGCCCGGTCGGAATCCGGCTTTAAGGCTTTAGCCGGGATTCTTGGGGTTCGTCTTTAAAACGGTCAAGCGATTTGGCGATATTTTTTAAGGAATTTTTCGATCTCTTTTAAAAATTTCTCAAGATCTCCCAGGTCGTTCTGCAGAATCTCGTAGAGCTCCTCGTTGGAAATCTCTTTGTAGTAGTGGACGAGGCGGTTGCGATAGCCGGCCATTTTCACAAGAGTCTTGGCATAATTCTTGGAAATGACGCCCTTGTCTCCCAATTCAAGAGCAACCTCTTTGTATTCCAGGCTTTTTGAACTGAAGCTCTTCGATAAAATGTGCCTTCCGATGTCAAAAATGGCCTCAATGCATCGCCTTAAAAAGCTCTCGGATGCGGCCGGATTCCGCTCATCGGCTAAGAACGCTTTCTTCGGAATACGGGCCATTTTCTCAAGTTTCTCGAGAAAAACGCCGATCAGGTTGAGATTTTCCTGGACCTTAGCTAAGTTCAAGCTCGAAATAACCATTGTGGATGGCCTCATAGAAATCTTTCTCGAACATCCTTCTCTTGAAGGCAAGGTCGGCCGCGATTGCTATCGTTTTCTCTTCGTAGTCGTCCGCAAAAACCTCATCTCGGGCATAAATCCGTTTTCCCTTTATGATCTCGTATCGGAGGAGCGAATGGACCTCGTTGAGAAATACGATATCTATGTTGAAGGGGACAAAAATATCACTGAGCGCGCCGAACAAATTTCCATACATAAGGTAAGTGTCCTTCGGCATCTTTTCCAGGAGAAGTCCGATATCTAGGTCGGACCGGCGGCTAGCTCGATATTTTTTCCCGGCCGCAAAATGCATCCCCTCATCCTGCCGAGAGCCGAAGAGGTAGGCTAAAACGACATGTTGCTTCCGAAAAATAGCCTGCAGCCGCGCGTTCAGGCTCTTGTCCTTTAAATTGTGTTCCATTCAAACCTCTATAGCTCGGTTTTATATTAGAGCAAAATGAAGGGCTTGGCAATCTCCCGAAAAAAAAGGCGGGTCTCCTTTCGGAGAGCCGCCCTTGAACTTGAGCTTTTCGGCGCTATTTCTTCCTGATGTCGATCGAGCCGCTGAAGGTTTTGATCCGGAGGGTCGCCCCGCCGTTGTTCACGACGCCGCGCAGTTCCTTCGGCGAGATCGTCCCCTGCATGGTGATGGGGAAGGCCGAATCGACACGGCCACTGAAGGCTTCCGCGTCGAGCTCGAACCCGGCGTTCGCCGGCAGTGTCACGCGGATGCCGCCGCTCAGGGTTTCAAAGCTGAATTTGCCGCCGGCCGCCAGCTGCCCGTCATAGGAGATCCCGCCGCTCAGCACCTTGACCCGGACGCTCTTGGCTTCTGATATGTCCGCAAGCTCGATCCGGCCGCTGGTCGTCTCGGCGTCGACCGATCCCTTGATCCGGGCCGCGTTGATGTTGCCCGAAACCGTCTTCAGGTCGATCTCGCCCATCCCGTCCTGGACATCGATCCTGCCGCTGACGGTCCGGCAGTCCACGCTCCCGCCGAGCTTGGCCAACGTGACCGAGCCGCTGGTGACGTTGCCTTCGAAGGTCCCGCCGATCCCCGCCGCTTCGACCGAGCCGCTGACGTTCTTGATCTTGATCGCGGCCTTGTCCGGGATGGTCAGCTCATAATGGACCGAGACGTTGAGATTACGGGAGCGCTCGGGATACTTGGTATCGATCTGGATGATGTTGCCGGACTTCGTCACCTCGATCGTCACTTTGGCCCAGTTCTCCTTGGCCTTTTCGATCGAGCCGACGTCGGCGACTTTGCGGGCCGCGATCTGGACCTCGGCCTTGTCCCAGGTCTTGACGACGATGCCGCCGGAGACGTTGTTGATGATGACCTTGCCGTCCCTGGCCAGGGCCTCGGTCTTGTTGAATTTCTCCTCGAACTTCTCGCCGGCCCACGCGGCACCGACACAGAATCCGCAGACGAGGACGAGCGCGGTCAGGACGACCGCCGCCTTGGCGATTTTATGGTTTCTCATGATGATCCTCCTTCTCTCTTTCGATCATATCTTTTTGCCCGCCACTTTCGCGGGGGCCGATGCTTTTCTGATGTCGATGAGGCTGTCGAGAAAATTGACCTTGTTCTTATAGGCACCGAGCAGATACTCCCGGGCACTGAGGTCGTTCGGGTTCTTCGTGACGGCCGCCTGGCAGGCCTGGATGGCCGTGTCGATCTCATAGAGGTTCCGGGCGAAGACGGCCACCACGAGCGGGTCGAAGCGGTTCGTTTGCGCGCCGACCGCTTCGCTCAAGGCTTGGATGGCCAGCCTGTAATGTTTCTCGGCCTCTTCGAGCTTGGCCAGGGTGAAGCGGTCCTGCTCGGTCAGCCCGTTCATGTTTTTCGCTGGGCGAAGCCCGATGACCAGGCCGCCGACCACGACGAGAAGCAGAGCGGCCGCCCAGGCATATTTAGCTCGGCCTGCAAAAATATAAGTCTCGTACCACTTCGGCTTGGGGAGCTTGATCGCGGACGGAGAGGGGCCGGCAACCCGGTTGTCGCGGACGGCGCGGACGCCGTCGAGGACGGCCGTCCAAACACGGTGCGACGGCTCGTGCTTGAGCAGTCCTTTCGCCTGTTCGACGATGCCTTGGAAGTCCTTGAGCAGGTCCCGGCAGTCGGAACACTTGTCCAGATGCTCCCGGAGCCGCTTGCTGTCCTTCGAGCTGAGTGCCCCGTCCAGCTTGTCTCCGATGAGCTTATGCGCGTGTGAGCATCTCATGGTCGTATCTCCTTAACAGGCTCGCCTTTTCGTCAGATAGTCCCTGAGCCTGAGCCGGGCCTTGAAGAGCTGGGACTTGGACGTCCCAACCGACAGGCCGAGCATCCGGCCGATCTCCTCGTGCTTGAAGCCTTGGACGTCATGGAGGAGAAAGATCTCCTTGAGCTTATTCGGCAGGCCGGCAATCGCCTCGTCGAGCGGCTTCCGGACATCGGTCGAGGATTCGCGCGCGCCGGCCGCATGCAGCGAGCCCTCGACGTCGGCCAGGGGAACGCTCTTTTGGAGCTCGATCCTTTTCCCCCGCAGGTAGCTGTAACAAGTGTTCAAGGCAATGCGGTAGACCCAGCCGGTGAACGTCTCGGTCTTTTGGACGTCTCCCAGATGGGTGAAGATCTTGATGAAGATCTCCTGGAGGAGGTCCTCGGCCGTTGACCGGTCATAGGTGTAGCGGAAGGCCATATTGAAAAGGGCGGTCTTATAACGGTAGTAGAGAGCTTCAAGGGCCCCTTCGTCACCCGCCTGTCCGCGGCGGATGAGATCTTCGAGGGAGTCTCGGCTGGGGGCGGCGAGGATGACGTCGTCCTTCCCATCGTCGGGCAGGCTCATAGCGGCATTATCCATGATTTGAAGGCCGTTTGCCAGAGCCGCTTCTTGATAGAACATTCGTTAACTCTCTTCAACCCTATAAGATGGGAAATGGGGGGAAAAGGTTGCTTTATGGCGATAATTTTTGTTATTTTTCGGGGACAGGGGGAAACATTTTGTGGAAAAATTTTCCTGAATCTCTTATAAATGATGATGTAGCAACCTAAAATTGCCGATAGAGTCTGTCATCGCGAGGAGCGAAGCGACGTGGCGATCTCGGAGACCTTCGCGAACATCACGAGATTGCCACGCGCCCAAAGGGCGCTCGCAATGACACGAGAATCAACAACTTGCCGCAACTATCAGCGATTTTGAGGTACAAGGAGCGGCCATGAGAAAGACCATCGGGTATTTTTGCATTATCGTGCTCATTTCATTACAGATAACCACGGTTGGCTGCCGTAAAGGCCCGGCCGACGGCAGCCAGGCGGAGATCTCGGGCATCATCGAAGCCGTAAAGACCGACGTCCGGGCCCAGGCCCAGGGAGAGGTCGAACGGATTCCGGTCAAGGAAGGACAGAAGGTCCAAAAAGGCGATCTCCTCTGCGTCATCAACGCCGACAAGCTCCGCATTCAGATCGACCAGGTGAAAGCGGGGATCGCCGCGACCGAGGCCAAGCTCCGGCTGGCCAGGATCGGAACGAAGAAAGAGCTTATCGCCGTTGCCAAGACCCAGGTCGAGACCGCGGCCAAACAGCTCGAACTGGCCCAGAAGGACCAGGAACGGTTCGCCAAGCTATTGAGCGAAGGCGCGGTGTCTCTTAACCAGAAGGAAAGAGCCGACCTGGCCCTCAAGGCCGCCCAGGACCAGCACAAGAACGCCCAGGAAAACTACCAAATGGCCCTCCGCGGCCGGGAGAAAGAGGAGTTCGAGATGATCCAGTCCGAGATCCAGGGCCTCAAGGCTCAGGAGCAATATCTCCAAAGGCTCCTCCAGGACACCGAGGTGAGGTCTCCGGTCTCAGGCTATATCGAGGTCAAGCACGTCGAGCTCGGCGAGCTGGCCGTCCCCGGCGCGGTCCTCTTCAGCCTCATCGATCTCGGCCAAACATACGTCAAGGCCTACGTCTCCGAACAATACGTGGGCCGGGTGATCCTGGGCGCCGAGGTGGCCGTGACCTGCGATTCGTTCCCGGGAAGATCCTTTAAAGGGAAGGTTGATTTCATTTCGAGCGAGGCCGAGTTCGCCCCCCGGAACATCCAGACGAAAGAGGAGCGCCTCAAGCTCGTCTATATGGTCAAGTCGTATCTCGACAACCCGGCCGGAGAGCTAAAGCCGGGCATGCCCGTGGACGTCAAGATAACGATGAAATAATCCCCCCTCACCCCCCTTTAGAAAAGGGGAGCGCGGAGGGATTTAATAACTAATATGCTCGCGGTCAAAGCGCACGGACTGGTCAAAAAATTTAAACAGACCTGCGCCATCCAGGACCTCGACCTGGAGATCGAGACCGGAACTCTGGCCGGCCTGATCGGGCCCGACGGCGCCGGCAAATCCACCCTCCTCCGCCTTCTGATCGGCCTGCTCCAGCCGACGAAGGGCCGGGTCGAGATCGCCGGTTTCGACGCGGCCAAAAAACCGTTCCAGGTCAAGGAGCGCATCGGCTACATGCCCCAGCATTTCAGCCTCTACGGGGACCTCTCGGTCGCGGAGAACATGAAATTCTTCGCCGACCTTTACGGCGTGAAAGAGGAGCGCTTCGCCGCGCGGAAAGCGGAACTTCTCAAATTCAGCGCCCTCGGCCCGTTCGAGGACCGGCTGGCCCGAAACCTCTCCGGCGGCATGCAAAAGAAACTGGCCCTCGCCTGCAACCTGTTCCATACGCCGGAGATCCTCCTTCTCGACGAGCCGACGACCGGCGTCGATCCCGTCTCGCGCCAGGAGCTCTGGCGGCTCCTGACGGAGCTCCACGAACAGGGCGCCACGATCCTCATGACGACTCCCTACATGGATGAAGCGGCGCGCTGCGGGCAGGTCGGCTTCATCAACGAAGGGCGGATCCTGGCCTATGATTCGCCGGAAAATCTCACCGCCGGCATGAAGGACGAGATCGCCGAGCTCGTAGCGCCGCTCGAGCCTTCGCTCAAGGCGCTGAAGGGCGTGCCCAGCCTGAAGAGCGTCCATCCCTTCGGCGAGACGATCCACATCGTCCTGGAAGCGGGCGGACGGGGGCTCGAAAAGGTCCGCGAAAAATTGGAGGCGGAGAAGATAGCGGTGAAGAGCCTCAAAACGATCCCGCCGTCGTTCGAGGACGTTTTCCTGGCCTTAGCCCAAAGAGATAATAATCCCCCCACACCCCCCTTTAGAAAAGGGGGGGACAAGAGATAAAAAAAGGGAGGAAATGAATACGAACATGAAAAGGCTGACCCCCTATTTTCCCCCTGGAAAGAAGGGAATGGACCCTATATATCCCCCCTTTGGAAAAGGGGGGTGTGGGGGGATTTGAAGAATCAGAGGAGAGAATAGAAAGACGATGGCGCTGCTGAGCATCGATGTCCGCAACCTGACCAAGACGTTCGGCTCGTTCACGGCGGTCGACCACGTCTCGTTCGGGGTCGAGAAAGGCGAGATCTTCGGCTTCCTCGGCCCGAACGGCGCGGGCAAATCCACGACCATCCGCATGCTCTGCGGGATCCTGAGCCCGACGTCGGGTGAGGGCAGTGTCGGCGGCTTCAGCATCGCCTCTCAGCCGGAGGAGATAAAAAGGATCATCGGCTACATGTCCCAAAGATTCACCCTCTACGGCGATCTGACGGTGGCCGAGAACATCGAGTTCCACGGCGGCATCCACCGCCTCCCCTTCGCCCGGCTGAAGGAGCGGAAGGAATGGGTGCTGGCCATGGCCGGGCTCGAGGGCCGCGAGGACACCCTGACCCGGGACTTGAGCGGCGGGTGGAAACAGCGTTTGGCTCTGGGCTGCGCCATCCTCCACAAGCCGGAGATCCTTTTCCTCGACGAACCGACGGCCAGCGTCGACCCGGCCTCGCGCCGGGATTTCTGGCAGCTTATTTACGAGCTGTCCGTGCGGGGAACCACGACCTTCGTCACCTCGCATTATATGGACGAGGTCGAACGCTGCCACCGCATCGCGATCATCTACGACGGAAGGATCATCGCCATCGGGCCGCCCCGCGAACTCAAGGTCCGCTTCGCCGGCCGGGAGACCGCCTCGCTCGAAGAAGTCTTCGTCACCGCCATCCAGGGAGCGCGGACGTCATGATGCGCCGCATCCTTACCCTCGCCCGAAAAGAGGCCCTCCACATCCGGCGCGATCCGCGGAGCCTGTTCCTGGCCATCGGCCTGCCGATCATCCTGGTCCTCATTTTCAGCTACGCCATCAACTACGACATCCGGCACGCGCCCATCGGCGTCCTCGACCAGGACAAATCCGTCCTGAGCCGGGAGCTCATTTCGCGGACACGGTCGAACGAATATTTCGACCTGCGTGTCCTGCTCGATGACTACGCCCAGGCCGACGGCCTCCTGAAGACCGGGGTCGTCCGCCTGGTCATCGTCATTCCCGTCGATTTCGCCAAGAATGTGGACCGCGGCGCCGACAGCTCCGTCCAGCTCCTGGTGGACGGGGCCAACAACAACACCGCCCTGATCACCCTCGGCTACGTGTCCGGGCTCATGCGGAAATTCATAGCCGACGTTTTCGCCGAAAGGCTCGCCGGCCAGGGCGGCCTCCGACCGGCGGGCGTTCCCATGGTTGAACCGAGGACGAGGGTCTGGTACAACCCCGAGCTGAAGACGACCAACTTCATCGTCCCGGGGCTCTTTGCCGTGGTGATGATGGTCATGACGGCCATGCTCACTTCGCTTACCGTCGCCCGGGAATGGGAGAACGGGACCATGGAGCAGCTCATCTCCTCGCCCGTCCGCGGCAGCGAGATCATAATCGGCAAGCTTATCCCCTACTTCGGGCTCGGGATAGTCCAGGTTTTGCTCATCGTCCTGACGGGGACGCTCGTCTTCAGGGTTCCCCTCCGGGGAAATCTGTTCAGCCTCTTCACCGTCTGCGCCATCTTTTTGTTGTGCGGACTGGGGATCGGGATGCTCGTCTCCATCGTCACCAAGAACCAGCAGCTGGCCTATACGGTTTCCATCCTGACCTCGATGCTTCCCGCCTTCCTCTTGTCCGGATTCATCTCGCCCATCGCCAGCATGCCCAAAATCATCCAGATCGTCACCTATGTCGTGCCGGCCCGATATTTTCTGACCGCTCTGCGCGGCATTTTCCTGAAAGGATACGGATTCAGCCAGCTTTGGACGGAAATCGTCATTTTGACGGTCTTCGCCGCCCTGGTCTTCATCGCCGCCTTGAAACGCCTGAAGCTCCGCCTGGAATAGAAAAGAGATATGTTCAGAGCCATCCGCCAGATCATCCGCAAGGAATTCATCCAGGTCTTCCGGGACAAGAGGATGATCGCGCCTCTGTTTCTGGCGCCGGTGATTCAACTTATTCTATTCGGCTACGCGGCCACCACCGACGTCAAGAACGTCAAACTGGGCGTCGTCGACTACGACCGTTCCCAGGAGAGCCGGGCCTTCGTGACGACGTTCACCCGCTCCGGCTATTTCGAGCTGAAGGCCGCCCTCGACTCGACCTCCGAGGTGGACGGCGTCATTCAAAGCGGCGCGGTTCAGGCGGGGATCGTCATCCCCGAAGGGTTCGCCAAAAAGCTCCAGGCAGGAACGACCAGCCCCGTCCAGGTGATCATCGACGGGACGGACGCCAACTCGGCCACGATCATCATCAGCTACATCGACCTCGTCTCGGCCCGCTATTCGGAAAGCGTCATCATCCAGGCGCTCGCGGGCAAGGGTGCGGCGATGCCGCGTCTCGAGCCACGGATCTGGTTCAATCCGGAGCTGAAGAGCTCGTTCTGGATGGTGCCCGGCGTCATCTGCCTGATCCTCCTGATCTCGACGCTCCTCCTGACGTCGATGGCCATCACCCGGGAACGGGAGATGGGCACGCTCGAACAGCTCATCGTCTCGCCGATCAAGCCGCGCGAGCTGATCATCGGCAAAACCGTCCCCTTCGCCCTGATCGGATTTTTCGACATCCTCCTCATCCTGACCGCCGGAAAGATCATCTTCGACGTCCCCATCCGCGGCAGTATCCCCTTCCTGCTGGGCTCGTCCTTCCTCTTCATCCTGACAACGCTCGGCGCGGGGCTTTTCATCTCGACCGTCTCGCGAACGCAGGGCCAGGCAATGATGACGGCCATGTTCTTCGCCATGCCGGCCATGCTCCTGGCTGGGATCTTTTCGCCGATCGAGAGCATGCCGAAGATCATTCAATACGTCACCTACCTCAATCCCCTGCGCCATTTCGGCAAGATCGTCCGGGAGATTCTGTTGAAGGGAAACGGCCCGGAGATCCTCTGGCCGGAGCTGCTGATTCTGCTGGTCATCGGCCTGGCGACGTTCGTCCTCAGCTCACTCCGCTTCAGAAAAAGGCTGGAATGAGGGGAAGCGAATCATCCGGTTCCGCGGATAGTTCAGGCATCTCCCCTTGAGAAAAAACGCGCTTCCCGTTCGTCCCTTTGAGTGGAGTCGAAGCCCCAGAATTTCTTGACAATCGGCGTGCACGCGTCTAAATTATATGTGACCAGTATAATGGTCTGAAAATAGGTCTAACGGAGAGAACCATGATCTATTACTCGGACACCTTGCCCTTGAGCGAAGCCAAAGCTCATCTTTCCGATCTCCTGCGGAGGGTCAGGGAGGAACACTCGTCTTTCGCCATAACGCATCGGGGCAAAATCGAAGGCGTTCTTCTGAGTATCGATGAGCTCGAGGGCCTCATTGAAACCGTCGAGATTCTGAGCGATCGGGATCTGTTGGCCGGCCTCGACCGGGGGCTTAAGGACGAGAAAGCCGGGAGGCTTCATACTCATGAAGAGGTCTTCCCGGACAAATGAAGAAAACCTTTTACCGCGCCTTATTCACGAGAGAAGCGAAAAAGAACATCGAGAAGCTGGATCCTTCGATAAAGAGAATCATAAAAAAAGCGATTGAGTCGTTAACTATCAATCCCCTCAAAGGAAAGCCTTTGTCGTATGAACTGGCCGGCCTGCGCTCTTTAAGAACATCCGATTACAGGATCATCTATCGAATCAGGGAGAAGGAGCTGTTGATCATTATCGTAACCGTCGGCCACCGTAAGGAGATATATAAAAAACTTCAAGAACTCGTGAAATCTATTGAAGAATCAGGGAAGAGCATGCCTTAAGCCGGTATTATAAATCAGAAAAAACTTACTTGACTTTCCATTGATTGTTTTTTACAATTATTTGTAATTACATTAATGGATATGCCCATGAATATCGAAAAAATCAAATTTCTCAGGGAAAAACTAAGGATTCTAGAGCGCGAATCAGGGGGCGTTTTCGAGGAACGTGTGGACTGCTGCGGTCTGACCACGGCTCAATGCCACACTTTATTGGAGATCGGCAATCAAGGCCAGGTGTCCCTTGTGGACCTGGCCGAATTTCTTGGTCTCGATACGAGCACCTTAAGCCGGACGATCCAAGGCCTCGTCATGCTCGGGCTGGTGAGCCGGCAGCCGAACGACAAAGACCGCCGCTACGTCGACATTTCGCTCACCGAACAAGGCCGCAAGGTCTTCGACGAGATCGAGGGCCGATACAACGGTTATATCGCCCGCGTCCTCGACCTGCTCCCTGCCGATAAACAGGAGACCATCCTGGAGAGCATCGGCGCGTTCGCCGACGCCGTCCTGAAGCTCAAAGACACGGAAGGCTGCTGCGACGAAGGAGCGAAGCCATGACCAAGATCTTCGACCAGTTCCTCAAAGAACCTTCGGATGTGTCCTGCGGTTGTGACGAAACCTGCTGCGGATCGCGCCAAGGGCCCGTCGATGACGGGTCCGCTGACCGGCTCAAGGACCAGCCGTGGACGACAGGGCGGACAAACACTCCCGCCGGCGACATCCCGCTCGTTTCCACGAGCTTGAGTTTTGCCGACCGCGTCGGAACGCTGCGGATGCGTCTCGGCATCGGCCGGATGACATACACCATTTCTCCGGGCCTTTATGGAGTCGGCCGTCCGGACGCACAGTCCCCCGTTTACGTCACGGCCAATTACAAAATGAGCTTCGACCGCGTCCGGCAGGCTCTGGACGGCCTCGACGGCTGGCTTCTCGTCCTTGACACGCGCGGGATCAACGTCTGGTGCGCCGCCGGCAAGGGGACCTTCGGCACGGATGAGCTCGTCCGCCGGATCAAAAGCTCCGGCTTGGCCCAGATCATCTCTCACCGCAAGCTCATCCTCCCCCAGCTCGGCGCGCCCGGCGTCGCCGCCCACGAGATTGCGAAGAGGACTAAGTTCCATGTGGTCTACGGGCCGGTTTACGCCGAGGACATCCCGGAATTCATGCGGGCCGGAATGAAAACAACACCGGCCATGAGAAAAGTGCGCTTCGCTCTCAAGGACCGGCTCATCCTGACGCCCATCGAGCTCTCCGGGATCGCCCGGCACTGGGCCTTTCTTTTGTTCCTCGGCCTTTGGATTCTGCGCCTGCTCGGCGTGCGCGTATTTTCCGTCGACTTTCCGGCCATCCTCGCCGCCGTCGTCGTCGGGGCCGTGCTCGTCCCGATATTCTTGCCCTGGATCCCCGGCCGGGCCTTTGCCTGGAAAGGCTGGCTGCTCGGGCTGGTGCTGGCGATCGCTGTGTGCGCGATCAAGGGACTTCCGGTTATGGCCGCGGGCTGGGCGGCCACGCTTTCTTATTTCCTCATCCTGCCCGCCATCTCCGGATTCCTGGCCATGAATTTCACCGGATCGAGCCCCATCACCTCTCTTTCGGGCGTGGTGAAGGAGATGAGGACGGCGGTTCCCCTCATCGCGCTTTCGGCCGTCCTCGGCGTCGCGGCCATGATCGCGTCCGCCGTGCTGAAATCCTAAAGGAGTCGAGCGATGTCCCTGCGCTATATATCCAATGTCGTCACGCTCGAATACGATCCCGCCAAATGCAAGGGCTGCGCCGTTTGCGTCGACGTCTGCCCTCACGCGATCTTCGCCATGGATGATAAGGGCGAAAAGGCCGTCCTTACCGACCGTGACCTGTGCATGGAGTGCGGCGCCTGCATGCGCAATTGTCCCTTCGACGCCATCCGGGTCCGCCCGGGCGTGGGTTGCGCCTGGGCCATCATGGCAAGCACGTTCCGCGGCAAGAACGCCCCCTGCTGCGATTAGGAAGAAAAATAAAAAGAAAAGGGGACGGTTCTTTTTTTGTAAAAGAAGCCAAAGAGAAACGAGAATCTGGACCTGAGCAAGGTCAATATCCTGACGTTAAAGATCGTCAACGGAAAGCCGATCGCCGAAATCAATTAACCGCGCCGCCGCCGGCGTCTTTCTTCGGCGCAGCAAAGATGAATTTTTCGTCGAAGGCCTTGCGCAGTTTGGCTTTCGTCTCGAAGTTGTCCAGATGGAGCTGAAGATTGATCATTTCGTCGGCGATGGCGTTAGCGACCTGTCCGATGGCCCCAGGGCCTGTCCCTTTGTACTCCTCGCCCAGGACCTCGTAAACGAATCGTTTGATCTCCTGGTCGACGATGGGGACGAGAATTCCGCCCGGATCGGGGGCCATCATGAGCTTGATGATCCCGAGGAGGCGTTGATAGCGGGCGAAGAAGACGGGATCGATTTGATTCTGGTCCCGGGCTTTTTTCGCTTCTTGCATCGACTGAACGAGAAAATCCTCGATTGCCCGAAGCCGTTCTTCCTTGGTGTAGACCGTTTGCCCGGCCATACGGCCGAAAAGCTGGGCCATCGATTCCATGAGAGCCGCGCCGACTTTTTTATCGATCGCCGGAGAGGCCGGGTCTTCGGAGCAGACGGGAATCGCCAGAGCGGCCAACACGATCAGGCAGAGAATTTTTTTCATCGTCGGGGTCCTCCTTGTCTTATGATGAAATGAGCGTTAAGACGCGTTCGACGGATTTGTCGATAAACAGAATTTTATACATTTCCTCGAGACCGAGCGGCCGAGGGCGTTTTGCCTCATCAGATGACTTCGTCTTGGGGGCGGATTTTCGGGGCGCGGCGGCACTTTGTTTCCCGGCGAGAAGAGCCGAAACGATGGCCGATTCCGCCGGAGAGAACCGGTCCTCTTCCACCCGAAGTCGCGCAGCGGCAAGATCTATGACCCCGCCCATGCCGGGCGCTTGTCTGAGAAGATGTTCGATCGTCGAGGCCATTTGCGGGCCTTGTTTTTTTTCGGGAGGCAACAGCAGCAGCGCGACGCCGACGAGGATTAAAGCGGCCGCCGCGATCCATGCGGGGAGAGCCCTTCTTCTTGGGGTCAAGACCGAACGTTTCCGCGACGGAACCGCCGGGATTCTGGCACGAACCTTTGCCTCGAAGTCTTCGGCGAGGAATTTCGACAGTGCGCCCTGCGTTTCCGCCTCGATCAGCTCGGCGATCGGATCGTTCCGGAAATCGGTATCATCTTTGATCATGATGTCTTCTCAGTGAGAACGGCCGCCAGCCGTCGACGGGCCCGGTTCAGCCGGGACATGACCGTTCCCTTGCGCAGGCGCAGCGTCGCCGCGATTTCGTCATAGGACAAATGCCCGTAGGCTCGAAGGACGAAGACCGAGGAGAGCTTCTGCGGCAGGGCGCGGACGGCGGATTTCATCCGGATCAGCCGTTCGTCGGTCGCGGGATCCGCCGCCGCGTCCGCCGCGCGGACCTCGCTTTCGGCCGCTTGCCGCAGGAGCCTTTCCCGGCCGCGGTCTCTCTTCTGCCGGTCGAGGCATGTGTTTTTGGCGATGCGCAGCAACCATTCCCTGGCTTGGGCGGGATTCCGGAGGTGGTCCAGGTTCTGGAACGCCCGAAGGTAGATGTCTTGGGCGAGGTCCTCGGCTTCGGTATAGTTGTGCGAGAACCCGAGACAGATCCGGAAAACGCCCTCTCGGCAGGCGAGCAGGTCGTCAAGAGCCGGAAAAGGTTTTTGTCGCTCCTCGCAGGAAATGTCGTCTCTGGATATGGCCATGCTCATCCCCGTCGGTTCCAGAAATTCGACGACTGCATCTTGGTTCATTTTCATCCATTTGTAAAGACGACCGGGACGCCGAAATATTCCCGGGAATACGTCCGCGTGGGTCACGCTCGCTCAACCGGCATGTCATCGCCTGCCTGTTCATGCTATTGCCGCTAGGCCAATCCGCCGCCGTCCACCACCAGCGCCGCGCCGGTGACGTAACTCGCCGCCTCACTGGCCAGGAAGAGCACCGTGGCTGCGATCTCCTCGGGCCGCGCATAGCGTCCAAGCGGACGGCCGGCGGCGTCGGCTAGGAACTGCTCTTCGGGCCGGCCTAATTGTTGAGCCTCGCTCCGCAGCATGGGGGTATCGGTATCGCCGGGACAGACCGCGTTGACGCGGATGTTCCGGCCGCCGTGGTCGATGGCCATGGCCCGGGTCATGTTGGTCACCGCGCCCTTGGAGGCGCAGTACGCGACGGCCTTCCCGCCGCCCTTCAGGCCCCAGCCGGAGCCGGCGTTGATGATGGCTCCGCCGCCTCGCTTTTCCATCTGCGGGATGGCGTATTTGCTCATCAGGAAGATCGACTTGACGTTCACGTCCATGACCCGGTCCCACTCGTCCTCCGTGGTGGTCAGCACGTCGGCCCGGCGGATGATGCCGGCGTTGTTGAACAGGATGTCCAACCCGCCGAAGGCCGCCACGGTCTGGGCGACGGCCTGCCGGCACGGCTCGGACCGGGTCACGTCGCAGGAGATGAGGATGGCCCTGCCGCCCGCGGCCTCGATCTCGTTGACGGCGGACACGCCCAATTCCGCGTTGATGTCCACGATGGCAACGCTCGCACCTTCCCGGGCGAACAGCAGGGCCGTCGCCCGCCCGATCCCCGAGGCGCCGCCGGTGATAATCGCTACTTTGTTTTTTAAAATGTCCATGCCCGATTCCTTTTGTTGATGATTTCACCACGGAGACACAGAGAGTACCGAGCCTTTATTGATTCTCCCTGTCTCAGTGGTTCCACAGACGCACTTCCTCTTCGTCCCATGGTTATGCCTGACTGGCCAGCCCTCCGGCGATCTCTCCGCCGTCGATGACGAAAGACTGTCCGCTGATAAAGGCGGCCTCGTCGGAGGCCAGGAAGGCGAACAGCGCCGCCACGTCCTCCGGCCGGCCCAGTTTGCGGAGCGGGATCTTGTTCTCAAAGGCCCGGCGCATTTCCGGTGTATACTCGGCTTCCTGCATGGGTGTCATGATGAAACCGGGGCAGACGGCATTGACCCGGATGGCGGGTCCCAGCTCGAGCGCCATCGAGCGGCTCAATTCGATCACGCCGGCCTTGGCGGCGTTGTAGTCGGCGTAATAGGGATAACCCATCAGGCCGTTGGTCGAGCCCATGTTCAGGATCACCCCGCCGCCTCCGGCCAGCATGCGCCGGGCGGCCTGTTGCGCGACATAGAAGACGCCGTTCAGATTGACGCCGATGACCGTGCGCCACTGATCCGGTTTGATGTCCATGAACGGGTTGCGGATGCTGATGCCGGCGTTGTTGATCAGCACGTCCGGCCCGCCAAGCAGCCGGTCCAGTTCATCGAATGCCCCCGCCACCGACTTATCGTCCGAAACATCGGCGTGGATCGCACCCTGCAGGCCGGGCAGCTCCTTCCGGGCGTGCTGGAGGGCGGCCTCGTCCCGATCGAGGATGGCGACGCGCGATCCTTCTTCGATGAAACGTCCCGCCGTGGCGAAGCCGATCCCGCTCGCCCCGCCGGTGATGAGCACTCTCTTGTCTTTCAAGCCGCGCATAAGAACTCCTTTCGTGTGAGACGGATGACGTCTTGAGTGGTGAATACCTTAATAAGCATCCTTTAAGTGGAAACCCGATAAATGATCTTCTCATGATAGCCGGTGACGATCTCGACGTATCCCGCCAGCAGGCGGTCGACCTCGGGATCGCCCGAATCCACCAGCAGCGGGCTGCCTCGCAGGGCGGCGATCTTGGACGCCAGGCCGACAACCAGGATATGATCGCGACCGACTCTGCGGATCACTTCCGGACTCAACGGCTGGTTGCCGCGCCCGAACAGGAATCCCTGCCCGCCGGTAGGCGTGACGATGATCCCCAGCGGGCATTTATCCAGCGTCTCCAGAATCTGCCGCTCCCCCACATCCATCGACAGGACTTCATGACGAGTGATGATGTCCACGCCGACCAGAGTCTTGGACAAGCCCAGCCGTTCGGCGACCGCCCGTGTGGTGGTCCCCGGCCCGAGCAGGTAGGCCCGGTCGGGAGCCATGCGCTCGATCACCTCGGCGGCGATGGCCTGGGCCTGGGCCGATTCGCCGGCGGGTGTGGGGACTTTCTGGTTCTGGACGTACTCGCGGCGGTAGGGGATCTTCAGGTAACCGGACAGCCGGGTGACGATCCGATCTTCCCGGTAGGCGACCTCGTCCAGGTCAAGCACTTCGGCCTCGCGCAGGCGGACCCGCCTGCCTCGCAGGAATTCCGCGGCCAATTCCCCGGCCTTGCGCGGATTGAGGCCGAACACCGCCGAATGGATCTTGACTCCGGCCGGGATGCCGAGGACGGGGTAGTCATTGCCGATCGCCTCGTACACGTCGCGGGCCGTGCCATCCCCGCCGGTGAAGAGGATCAGGTCGACCCCAGCCACGCGCATGGCCTGCGCGGCGCGGCGGGTGTCCTCAGCCGAAGTCTCCCCCCTCCCCCTTTGGGCGGAGTCCCCGGAGGGAGTGAGGGACACGAGGCGAGGACTGAATCCGCAGCGGCGGGCGACCGCCTCGCCCATCTCGCCCGGCGGTGTCAGTAGTTCTATGGATAAGGAGCGCAGCTCCTCCAGCGCCTCAGCGGTTCGTTCCTGGGCCAGCGGCTCGGCGCCCAGTCGGCGGGCGCGCTGCTGCACCTCAAGACCATCGCTGCCCTTCAATCCGACACGCCCGCCGAGGCCGGCGATGGGATTGACGATCAATCCGAGCTGCCTGCGTTCCAACGGTTAGCCTCTTTTTTGGCCGGTCTTGCGCAGATACGCCCGCCAGGTGACCGCCCACTCGTCCGGGTTGTCAAAGGGCTCGTGACGGGTGCGATGGACGGTACTGTTGTGCGGCGCCGTCTTGATGATCTGCGGGTTCGTGTAGGCTTCGTCGGAGATCTGCTTGAGCATGGCGGCATATTCGTCCAGGTCCGCTTTTGAATAGGACTCGGTCGGCTCCAGCGTCATCGGCTCGGGGACGACATAGGGATGGTGGCTGGTCCAGTAGTGCATGCCGAAGTCGGCCACGCGCGTTTCGATCTCCTCCGAGTGGACCCCGGTCTCGCGGGTCAGCTGCTCCCAACTGTAGCGGACCTGCTCGATGCGGCGTTTGCCTTTTGCGTACGGCGCGCCGGCGCCGCGGATCTCGAGCACCTTCTTGAGCAGGTAGTTGTTGTTGAGCACGGCCACCTCGGCGACTTCGCGCAGGCCGTCGGCGCCCAAACTCATGATCCAGGCGTAGGCGCGGAGGATGTTGGGCGCCACGCCGTAGAACGGGCGCGTCTTGCCGATGCTCTGCGGGCGGTCGTAATCCAGATAATATTTCCGGCCGTCGAACTCCACGGTCGGGACGGGCAGGAAGGGGGCCAGGGCCTCCGTCACGCCGCTGGCGCCGGATGCCGGTCCGCCGCAGCCGTGCGGTGTGGAGAAGGTCTTGTGCAGGTTGAAATGGCAGGCGTCGAAGCCGGCCTCGCGGGCGCGGGTGATGCCCAGGATGCCGTTGGCGTTGGCCTGGTCGTACGAGCACAGTCCGCCCGCGGCGTGGACGATACGCACGAACTCCTCGATGCGCGGGTTGAAGATGCCGGTGTCCTCGGGGTTGGTGATGAGCAGCGCCGCCGTCCGGTCGGAGACCGCCGCCTTGAGGGCCTCCAGGTCGGGGTAACCATCCGCGTCCGGGTAGAGCGTGATGACCTTGGTGCCGGCCACCTTGGCCGCCGCGCCGTTGGACGGGTGCGAGAAAATGGTCGTGATGACTTCGTCGCGCCGTTTATCCTGCCCCCGGGAGGCGTGATAGGCCCGGATCATGCAGACGTTGGCATAGATGGCCGCCGAGCCGGCCCCCGGCTGGAGCGTGACCCGGTCCATGCCGGAGATTTCCTTGAGCATCCCCTCCATTCGGTACATCACTTCCAGGATGCCCTGGACCGTGGATTCATCCTGCAGCGGGTGCAGCTCGGTCAGTTTGGGCGTGCGCGCCAGCTGGTCGTTGACCTTCGGGCTGTACTTCATCGTGCAGGTGCCCTGGCCCACGTCGATGTTCAGGTCGGCGCCCAGGTTCTCCTGCGAGAGTCGCGCGTAGTGGCGCAGGACGTGCACCTGGGACATCTCCGGTAGGGCGGGCGGTTCGGGGCGGCGGACGGAATCGGGCAAAGCCCGGGCCGGGTTGCCGACCTCCTCCTCGATCCCCGCCTCGACCGGAGGCAGCAGCACGCCGCGCTGGCCGGGCTGGCTGAGTTCGAAGATGACGGGCTCGTCCCAGCGCGCCTGGTGGAAGCGCCGCGGCATCGGTTTCGGTGCGATCGGTTTCATTTCACCACCTCCTTCAGCGCGGCGGCCAGGCGGCCGAGATCGGCCTGGGTATGGACTTCGCTCACGCAGAACAGGAGGCTCTGGCCCAGAGATGGGAACTCACCCGACAGGTCTTTGCCGCCGAAGATATCCCGTTCCAGTAATCCCTTGTTAATGGCTGCGGCGGTTTGGCCTGTTCCACTAAAGTCGACGACGAACTCGGTGAAGTGCGGTGTATCGGCGAAGGTCACCTTGAGACCGGGGATCCGGGCGATCTTCTGCATGGCAAAGCGGCATCTCTGCATGAGTCCCTCGCCGATCTCCAGCATGCCCTGCGGTCCCATCAAGGCCAGGTAAACACCGGCGGTGATCCCCCACAGCGCGGCCGCCGTGCCGACCCATTCCTTGCCTTCTTCGCGCAGGGCAAAGGAGGTCCGCTCGTAGGCCACGTCGCCGAAACCGTATTCGCCCTCGACGCTCGTCGGCGCGACGCCGAACAGCCGGGAGGGGAATTCCATCACGAACCTGGGGTCGTCGTTTGAGGCGATGAACCCGCCGTGACCGCCGCCGTAGTGCATGTGGATGCCCAAGGTCTGGATGTCGCCGCAGACGATATCGGCTCCGTACTCGACCGGCGGCCGGATCACGCCCAACGAAAGAGGGTCCACCCCGACGACGCACAGCGCTCCGGCGAGGCGGGCCGCGGCGCTGATCTGGTCGGCCCGGGTCTCGATCATACCCAGGTAGGCGGGGTTCTCGAAGTAGACCGCCGCGATTTGTTGATCCAGCCGGGTCTTTAGGGCGGTCAGGTCGAGCAGGCCGCTTTTGGCCTCGAAGGGAATCAATCCCATCTTGATGTCCGGCTTCAGGTATTCGCGAACCTTCGAGAGCTTGTCAGCCCCGATGTTGGCCGGGAGCAGGACCGAGGTCCGGCCGGTGATGCGCGCAGCCATGCGCAGGGAAGTGGCCGCGGCCTGGAAGCCGTCGTAGTTGGGCACGTTGACCACGTCCATGTTGAGCAGTTCGGCCATCATGCTCTCGTACTCAAAGAGCGCCTGGAAGCGGCCGTGGTCTTCGTAGGGGTCGCCGGCGTAGGCGGTCAGGAACTCGCCGCGCGAGTTGATCTCGTCGCACACGGCCGGCACCTGGTGCTGGTAACAGCCCGCGCCCAGGAAACTGAGCGTCTCACGCGTCGAGCGGTTCCTGTTCAATAGGCCGTCCACGTGGCGGATGAGTTCGGCCTCCGAGAGCAGGGGCTCGGGCAGGTTGAGTCTGCGCTTCAGGCGCAGGGAGTCAGGGATGTCGGCGTAGAACTCGTCCACGTTCCGCGCGCCGACCGCCCGCAGCATCGCCTCCTTCGCCGGCGGCGCGGAGTTGGGGATGTAGGGATAGACGAGAGTTTTCCTGGCAGGCATGTCGCTTCCTTTCGTCAAAGAATTTGGAAATTCCCATACGGACACAGAGTGAACGGCTCCATATTACAAATAGTATCAAGGGAGTGTCAAGGAACCCGAAGATGGCCGCGAAGAAGGCCGTCCGGCCGTATCATCGTCGGGATCGACCGGGAAATCGCCCGAAAGACGCAAGACCTCTCCCCTCTCATGAAACAGAGACGATATCGGGGAAAAACGTCAACATGACAATTGCGGCGCTCGCGGCTATAATTGAACCACGATAGTTCCGAGAGGTCAGGATGCACCGCTCTAAGTTGCGGCCGCCGCGCAATGTTCTGGTGCTGTTTATGGCGGTCTCGGCCGTTTCGGTGTCTGCCTTGGTTTGGCTGAGTTGGCGTCTGCTGAAGCAGGACCGGGCGTTGGAGAACCAGCGCATCCAGGAACGGCTCGAACGCGCGGCCGATCTGATCGTCACATCTCTTGATCTGGGTCTTTCGGAAATCGCGAATCGTCTTTCTGTCTTATCCGACCCGGGCGATCATGCTCTGTCCGTTTCTTTCGGCCCAGGTGAGGTCGAGACCCGTCCCGGCGGGCGTTTGCTCTATTATCCCTTTATTCCTCCGGTTCAGGAATCCCCCGTGACCGTGTTTGAAGCGGGAGAAACTCTCGAATTCCGGCGGCAGGACTACGCCGGGGCGATCGCCGCGTTCCGCGCTCTGGCGCTCTCGAAAGACCCTCTTATCCGGGCCGGGGCGCTGATGCGTCTGGGGCGAAATCTGCGCAAGAACAACCAGGTCCGCGAAGCGCTTGCGGTCTACGAAGAGCTTATCCGGCTCGGATCGACTCCCGTAGGCGGAGATCCTGCCGAACTTATCGCCCGAGAGGCCCGCTGCGCGATTCTGAAGGAGCTGAATCAACTTTCAGAATTGCGGCGCGCGGCCAAATCTTTGGACGCCGATCTTCAGCAGGGCCGCTGGCAACTGGATCGCGTTTCCTATCAATTCCATTCCCAAGAAGTCCAACGCTGGTTGACCTTCGAGCCCGATACTCTGGCCGAACGCCAAGCCGCTCTCGCTCTGGCCGCCGCCGTGGAATCCCTCTGGGAGCAATGGCAGGAACTCAAGCAGGGGAAAGGGAGCGGGCGCGGCCGCCGCAGTCTTTGGGTGCACGGCCAGTCGATCCTCTTGCTCTGGGACAGTTCTCCGGAAAAACTCACGGCCTTGGCAGCCGGTCCGCGATATCTGGAATCCCACTGGGGCCATACCTGGCGGAATCTCGGCGTCACCGTGTCGCTGCTGGATTCCGATTCCCACAATGTGCTTCAATCCTCCCCTCCAACCAGTCCCCAGCAGGCCCTGCGCACGTCATCCGACACGCGATTGCCCTGGACTTTGCGGATTGCCAGCGCCGATCCCGCCGCCGATCTGGCCCAGCGAGCCGGGCGCCGGCGCCTCCTGCTGGCGGGTCTAGCCATGATGGGCGTCATGGTCCTTGTGGGCGGGTACTTCACGACGCGCGCCGTGTCGCGCGAATTGGCCGTCTCCCGGCTGCAGTCCGATTTTGTCTCGGCGGTCTCGCATGAGTTTCGGACGCCTCTGACCTCGATGCTCCATCTGACCGATTCGCTTGATCGAGGCATCGTCTCGGACGAGGCCCGTCGCCGGCAATACTATGCCGCCTTGGCCCACGAGACCACGCGGCTTCACCGCCTGGTCGAGAGCCTCTTGAATTTCGGGAGCATGGAAGCCGGCGCGTTCGAGTACCGATTCGAGCCTGTCGACATCGCCGTCCTAATCGGGGATGTCGTGGCCGAGTTTCGGAAAGAGTTCGCCTCCAGCGGCCATCGCCTTGAGCTTCGTGCGGATCACGGCCTGCCTCCACTTCGAGTCGACCGCGAAGCTCTTAGCCGAGCGCTGTGGAACCTTTTGGACAATGCCGTGAAATACTCGCCCGGCCGGCCGGCGATCTGGGTCGATCTGGCGCGCGAAGGAAAATGTTTTGCCCTCCGCGTTCGCGATCAAGGCCCCGGCATCCCCGTTGAGGAACAAAAGGAAATCTTTAATAAATTCGTGCGCGGCTCCGCGGCCCGGGCGTCGAGCGTCAAAGGAACCGGGGTTGGCCTGGCCATGGTCCGGCACACGGTTCGGGCCCATGGCGGCGAAGTCCGGGTCGAAAGCCGGCCTGGGGAAGGCAGCACCTTCACAATCTTACTGCCGGGGGAGGGATGAAAACGATGGCCCGTATCCTAGTCGTGGAAGACGAAGCCAACATCGCCCTTGCCCTCGAGGACGACCTCAAGAAAGAAGGCTATGACGTGGAGATCGTGGGCGACGGCGACCGCGCCTGCGGGCGCGCCCTTGAGACGGCTTTTGACCTGATCCTGTTGGACGTCATGCTGCCCCATAAGGACGGATTTGATGTCTGCCGCGACCTCAGGCGCGCTCGTGTCCGGACGCCGATCCTGATGCTCACGGCCAAGACGCAGGAAGCGGAAAAAATCCTGGGCCTCGAGTTGGGGGCCGACGACTACGTCACCAAACCGTATAGCCCGCGGGAGCTGCGCGCACGCATCAAGGCTCTCTTGCGCCGCGCCGCGGATGAACTTCCCGAAGTCTTCCGCTTCGGCGATGTCGAAGTGGATTTCGGGCGTTACGAGGTCCGGCGCGGCGGCCGGCTTCTCGAGGTCACACCGACGGAGTTCAAACTGCTCGCCGCCTTTATCCGCCAGCGGGGACGGGCGTTAACGCGAGACCAGCTCCTCGACCTCGCCTGGGGTCAGGGGGTCTTCGTCACTGACCGCGTGGTGGATAACCAGATCGCCAACCTGCGCAAGAAGATCGAACCCAAGCCATCGAAGCCCCGCTATCTGCTCAACGTGCGCGGCGTGGGGTATCGATTTGACGGCTAAGATCTGACACAACCGTGACAGTTTCGTGATTAGCTGAGGACAGGGAGGCCGTACTCTGCCGGCAGGAGGAAAAAACCATGAAAACGCGTCACGTCGGTTTGATTGGAGCGGCGCTGCTTGCGGTCTTCCTGGCGGCTTTTCTTGCCGCGGGCCAGAAGAACGACCAGGCTGAGTTGGCCCTCAAGGCCGCCATTAAAACAGAAACCGTAGATGGAGACCTGAAGGGCGCCATCGAGCAGTACAAAAAGATCGTCGCTCTGTCCGGCGCCGGCCGGGCCACGGTCGCGACCGCCCTGCTGCGGATGGGCCAGTGCCACGAGAAGTTGGGCAACGCAGACGCCCGCACAGCCTACGAGCGCCTGGTGCGCGAATTCAGCGAACAGAAGGACGCGGTGGCGCAGGCGCGGGTGAGGCTGGCGGTACTTGGCGGTCCCGGTGCCGGCGGGGGACTCGTCGCACGCCGGGTTCTCACAGACGCCTCCGGCGTCGGTGAGGTCTTGACCGCGGATGGCAAGTACATCAGAAGTATAGACCGGGAAACGGGTGACATGGTCCAGTTCGAAGTTGTCGGGGGACAGAGGACGCGAATCACAAATAGGGGGCCCTGGAGCGAGACTGAGAAGTCCTACGAGTACCAAGCGTTCTCACGGGACGGAAAACAAATCGCATACAACTCGTATACGAAGGACGGGGTCCCTCAAGTGCGGATTAGAAACCTGGATGGTTCGGGCCTTCGCACACTTTACAGTGAGAAAGGCGTGGCTAACGCTTTACCAGTGGACTG
>Ga0315288_10002116_pt1 | contig 25735 bp, 23 predicted proteins | sample YL17G11_20_MG_FD_203454 | JGI IMG/M metagenome (GOLD analysis project Ga0315288, IMG submission 203454) | Sediment microbial communities from Yellowstone Lake, YNP, Wyoming, USA - YL17G11_20 | ecosystem: Environmental > Aquatic > Freshwater > Lake > Sediment | place: USA: Wyoming | collected... | reverse complement strand
CTCGATCGTGTCTAGCGGCATATCGACCGCCACAACCGAGGTGATCGAATCCGTTCTCCCAAGGGACTGGGCCACGTCTCCGGTCCCGGCGCAGCCCAGCACGGTGCTGAGCGCCGCGACGGACATCACGTAGACAACCAACCTGTGAACAGACATGGAGCTTCCTCCTTCATACCCTCCTGTAGGGCTACGTAGCATCCGGCCGCACTAGTCGCGTCGGGATGGCATCGCTCACCTAGTACTCCGCCCTGAAGCCACTGCCATTATCATTGTTCACGACGCCCGCCAGGATCACAGCCGTCACATTGCTGTTGGGAAGGTCGTCTCCGCCTCCTCCGGTTTCAAACGACTGCATCGTGATCTGCTCGAGCGTGCCATACCTGACTATCTCCGGCCAGATGAACGGCCGCTTCTCGCGCTTCTCTGACACGTGTATCCTCCCTTTCCAAGCCCCCGACAGGCCCGGTGATGGCGCCCCGGAAGGCACTATCGTCCCCTGGGTGGCAGCGGGACTCATACGTCGTCCCTCTCGGGACGCAGTAGCTTGGTGGCACACCCATAGTGGAACAGAGCGGGCTGGAGAAAGGGCCTCCGTGTGCCCAGCTCGATGCTGCCGCGCACTACGTGTTCCTGGAGGCGGCTCGGGTGCCCACAGGCCGGCCCGCCGCTCCCTTGGCGCAATCGGTCACGCTGACTCAGTAGCTCGGGATGCACGACAACCCCTCCCTGCTCCCTCTCCGGTTCTGGACCCAGCTCTGCCCCCGCAACCTTTCCCACTCGGGGCGGCGCGGCGCTCTGGAGATCAGGGCGCCGCACACACCTCTCGGGGCCGTGGGGCCTGGGGCTATGGGTCCGCAAGCCAACTGACGGTCACGGTGAACTCCAGGTTGTCGATGTAGGTCTCGCTGGTCTCTTCGGGTCTGAACACATAGGACCACTCTTGCGCGTTGCTCGGGCCAGCCGCGCTCGGCGCTCCGCTGCCATTGGCGATGTCGCCATACTCGAAACGCGTCTGCGCGAAAGAGGCCCGGACGACCCCGTCCACATCGGCTGACACATTGTCTATGGTGGCGACGCTCTCGTACATCGTCTTGCCAGTGTCGTTCTGGATGTAGACGCTGCCGGCATCGGTGATCGTGCTCGAGCCATCTGGCGCGATGAAATCACGGCGGAATCCAGTACAGCCCAGGCTCACGCCCTCGACGGGTACAGCCGAGAGGAAAGCACTTTGGCCGACCGTCCACTCGAACGTGGACGCGATGGCGTCTGCCCCGCGCTTGGCCTGGAGGGTGGCCGAGTGCTGGACCCGCTCCGGTGTCTGCGTCCCGCCGCCCACGGTTCCGCATGAGGCAAGGGTGAGCGTCGCGCCAACGGCGAGGGCCGCCGTGAAGACGAGCCGGAGTGTTCCGACCAGCCAGTCATCTCGTACCGACATACGCATGTCTCCTGGTGCCCGTCTTCCTCGGGAGAGCGAGGAGGAGCCGCACCGGTGCGTCACTACGGGCGTACCACGTCCATGTCGACGGTGAGTTCAACGTACACGGTCGTGTCCGGCCGCCACTCGTCGTGCTGGTAGGCTATGGCGAACCGAGGGCTAATGTTGCCCGGGACGCTTGTCGGGATGCCATCGGGGTCCGTTTCACCCAGGGGCGCGGAATCCAGCGCAGACATGCCAGGTGCAGGGACCGTGCTTGGGATCAGAGCGGTCTCGAGGAGCCCGTCTTCGTTCAGCCCCGGCACCGGGCCCAGCCACTTGGTGGGGTCGTTCTGGGGGTAGACCCCGGCCTCCCTCAGCACCTTGCCGTACGTATCGTTGGTTAGTGCTGTCACAGTTGAGAGCAGGTTGCCACGGCGATCCCTCTGGAACCGCGGCTCTATTGGGTGCCAGCGCCAGGGGTCAGTGGGTGTGCCTGTCGGCGAGCATACTGGCTCGCTCAGGATGGTCACGTTCTTGAGGCTGGCGCTTCCCCCGTCCAACGTAGCCGTATGATATATGATGAAGCTGCAGTAGACGCGGTTCCTCATCTCGTTGTACCCGTCTACGGGGTTGAGCTCGGGATGGCCGTCAGCGTCCAGGCCGCTGCTGGCAATCGCGCAGAACAGGTCGCCGGCAACGCGGGACGTACCGTCGGCTGCACTAAGAGGGTATCTCTTCACCAGCGTCACTTCCGGGCAGCCGCCACCAGTGCATTCGGCCGATACCTCGGTGTCGGTCGGCACAGGCACGCTAAGGGTGAGCATCTCGTGCACTGTTGTCGAGCTCTCCCCGAGCGACGTCGCGCCCGGTGACTGCGTGGTACTGGAGCACCCGCACAGGGCCGCCGCTGCGAGCGCTGCCAAGGCAAGTGCCGCCCGTCTGGTTCCCAGGTCAGACATGAGCATACCGATCCTCCAATGTGGGCGAACGCCCACCATTCTGCCAGCTCTACTCGATGATCGACCAGCCGGTCGGGTCACACTTCGTCGAGGGACTGGCTTTGACCGTGATGTGCACGGAAGAGGACTCCGTGCCTGGCAGCCCGCCGCCGCCGTCGGACGCCATCGTGATCTTGCCCAGCTTCCCGTAGCGGACTAGCTCCGGCCCCACGAAGTGCTTCTTCGGGGGCACCTGTCTTGTACTACTCACTACCTACTCCCCCTGACTTGGGTGGTCCCCGAGGGTGAGCCCAGACTCACCCTCGGGGCTGTTTCACTCGGTGCAGGAGACGACACCGTCGCCCCCTGCACCACAGGTTCCCCCTCGGGCTGCCCGGCACCCACGATGGCCGGCTACTCCGAGAGGCATCGCGTCTTCGACCCGCCTAAGGATCTGCGAGCCAACTGACCTTCACGGTGAACTTCAGCGTGTCGAGATAGGCGTCCGGGATATCCGTGGCGCTACCCTGGTAGTACCACTCCTGTTCGTCACCATCGACTGCCGAACTGTCCGGGCCTCGGTCGCCCCCACCAACTGGGATGTCACCATACTCGAACCTGGTCTGGCCGAAAGTGACCCAGACCGTGCCGTCCGTATCGGCGCCCACGTCCTCGATCGTCGCCACCGTGTCGTACATCGTCTTCCCGGTGTCGTTGTGGATCCAGACGTAGCCCGAATCGCGCACTTGCCGCGCTTCGTCCTCTCCGCTGAACCTCTGGTGGAAGTTGTCGCACGCCAGTGTGACGCCCTCCACCGGAGGAGCCGAGAGGAATGCGCCGGACACGAACGTCCAGCTCTGGCGCGACGACGCGCCGGCGCTGGCTTCACGGTCGATCTGGAACGTCACCGACCGCTCCACCCGGTCAGGCAGAGCATCGGTACCGGCTGGGCTACACGACACGATCGTCGCCGCTAAGCCGATCGACACAACCGGAACCAACCACGTGCGGATCCGCATCGAGGTCCCCTGGACCGACGTACAGGCCCCATCTGGCCACGCCTAGTTGGGATAGACGCGGAAGTTGAGGGCAAGGTTGAACGTGAGGTCCACCATCTCGGTCCCAGTCGTTGGATCGCCGTCTAAGACCCAGTTTGTGGGCTTCGCCCGCCAGTCGAACACGTCAAGCGATGGGGACCTCTCACCGAAGCTGAGCCAGTTGTCCGCAAGGGTCCGCGTGCCATCGTCGGCAACAGCGGGAGGGACAGGGACGCGTTCCCACTGCTCGGTGACAACGGATGGCATCCAGCTCAGGATGCTGGTGAGCTCCAATACCGCCGGGACCCAGTTGCCGCTGCCATCCTCGTCTACCTCAACACTTGTGTTCTTGATGGATAGCTCCGCCCGCACCTCGGAGGGGGTGGTGTCGCTCGTCAATGACCGCACGTAGGTCCAGTCTTTCGAGTCGACGTAGCAGGTCATCTTCCCCTTCAACAGCGGGTTCCCGACAACGGTATTGTCCTGGCTGTCGTTGAGTAGTCGCACGGTGGCTTCGGCGCCATCACGCGGAACGGTGACCTGGAACAGGGCGGTGTAGGTCTGCGCTCCCCCGGTCACCGCCGTACCGGAGCTACAGCCGACAAGGGTAACCGCGGCCAACACGGCCGCACCCACAAAAACAACCACTTGGACGCAACGTAACATTATTGGTCTGCCTCCTTTCGTTGCCGGGTTTCACTAGTCAATGAACCCCAAGTCCTCTTCTCTCGAGATGCCCAGCCCCTCGAACGTCAGTTTTCCCGACGTCTTCAGGCCGCCGCCCGCTTCGCCTGAGAGCATGGTGATCGTCTCGAGGCGCCCGTAGCACGTGAGCCTCGGTGCCGTGAAATGCTTCTTGCGAGCTGGTTCCTGTGTTCCGTTCACGCTTGTCCTCCCCTCGGTAGGTGGTCTCGCCGAAATGGTATCCATTCGAGACTCCCTCTCCCCCCCGATCCGTCGGGAGCCAGAGCTTCGCGACTTCGTGCGTCGCGGATTGTGCTCTGCCGACAGCAATCGGGAGGTTGATCCCTAACTAGATGCCATTAGTGCGGTTGCACTGCCGACACGCTAGCTTCACGAAGCGCATCAGGGCGGCCTCACCTCCCCGGGCTCCCGCTGGGGCTGGGTGACGCGACCCGCGGCGAGAAAAGAGTTGGAGAGAGTGGGAACCAGCTCAGGCGGTCGTGCGTTCACGATAGCGGGTCGCAGGATTGCCTGCGGCGGGGGTGTGCCGCGAAACGAGGACAGGCGGAACGGGAGAGGTGGACGCGGCACAATACCAGCGCCGAGAAGGGCACTTTGGCATGCCAGGAATGCCGGTCGCTCGTTCACTGCTTCCACCCCAGTCGGCCCAGCATGTTAGTGCTGCGGGGCCTATGGGGGCGAAGAACGGACCAGGCAGCGTGCGACGAACTAGCCGGCGCACCTTTGACAAATCACGGTATCAGCGCGTATAGTCAGAATCCCTAGTCGGCCCAGTCGGTTCGTCTAGGTGAGAACGGCGTTGGGGGTGCCACCCTGACGCCGTTCGCTTCTGTACCGCGCCGCTGCCCGCCATTCTTCCCCCCTGTTGTCCACCCGAGAACAGGTGCACCACCCGCCCTGTTCCCGTCCCTTCCAGTCAGCCTGGGCTGTTACCCGTTACTCATTACGGTTACTGCAGACACACTGCCGCCTTTGAAGCTGGTACTACACGGTGGACGGATCGAGGACTTTGGAGCCCACACCACCACCCCACCGCGTAACACAGGTTACCAATGTGGGGGAGTGGTGTCAATAGGTCCTGTAGACTTATTTGCCGGATTATCTCTCCCGCGCTCCGTCGGCTTCAGTTGGCCGTTACGGGGGCCACCGGCCAAGCATCCGGCGTGGGGCCCGCCGGGACGGTCCGCCCCGGGCCCAGGGCGAGGAGGCGGAGCGCTTGTCGGTGCTGCTGGAGGAAGAGCGCCGTTCAATGCTGAAGAGCGCGCTCACTGGGCGGGGTCAGTGGGAGGGCACAGCGTCGTGCCCCACGCTTCAGGCCGCGGATCGTGACCCCGAGTGAGGACGACGAGCACGAAGACAGGTTCGCGGGTCTCATGTCTGCTGGGGACGTTGTCATACTGGGCTCCTCCTCCACTATGCATGGCGGGGATCTGGGCATTGTCCAGCCAGTCCTCGTTCGGCGCTCTGTCGTGGGTGAGTCGGATCCCCGGCTATGACAAGATCATCCACACGCTCATCTATGGCTGCCTCTCTCTGACGTTCTTTCGTTTCTTCTTCTGGCGCGGGGGCATGTCGGCCGAAGCGGCGGCGAAGTACCTCGTCTGGGCCGTGGTCTGCAGTGTGCTGTTTGGCGTGACCGACGAGGTGCACCAGGCATTCGTCCCGCGGCGGGAGCCGAGCTGCTGGGACCTGCTCGCCGACGGCGGGGGCGCGCTCCTCTTCTGCAGCATGGCGGTACGCCGGGTGAGGGGTACGCGCTTCCGACGCGCGCGCCGGCCTGTGGTCCCATGATCACACCCGGGTTCAGAACTCCGAGCCGTGGCTCTGGAACCATGGCTCGCGTTCCGAGGCCGGCGTGGGCTGGAGCACGATCAGGAGCCCGCTCCGCCGGTCGGCGGCGTTGACCCGGTACTCATCGATGCTGAGGCTTGTGCGGCGAGGTAGGTCCGCGAGGGACATAGCCGCGGACCACACTGCCCGTCCCGACGGATCCAGGCGGAAGCGGAGATCGAGCGGCCGACCCTCGAACACGCTCGCGGTCGACAGCCGATCCGGCAGTGCGACTCGCATGTCCTCGCCCGGCGCGATGGTGGCACGGGCCACGTCGGTCCAGCCCACCTCACTGTGCTCCTGGATGGCGACCGCCACGGTAGCAGGAGAGGTCTCGCCGGAGGAGATACCGAGGGCGCCGGGCTCGGGCCGCACACTGACCTGATACGTCGCCTCCCCTAGAGGGCTGCTCGTTGCGGGCACTTCGGCCACGGCGGGCGCCGAAGGCGCTCCGGCAGATAGGGACGGCGTGCCATCGGCTGCTGCACGGAAGCGCCCGAGGGGCGCCCAGGCGCCCGTACCCAGCAGGATCGCCACTGACCCGGCGGCCACCGCCAATGCAGCCACAACTACGAGTCGGCGCGGCCGCCGGCGAGGCTTGGGCACGACGGGCTGGGCCTCCGCGACCGCCCCGTCCTTCGTGGGCGCGGCCGGTCCGGTTGGCCCCTCTGTAGGCAGGGGCATGGCGATGGCGCTCGGCGCGCCGGCGTCCCCATGTCCCGGCGTCAGAACGGCGAGCCCCGATGCGAAGGCGGTTTCCGGGTCCGATATGCCCAGCATGCGACGAGCTCGCGGCGCTCGCTCGCCCAGGGACCCGGGCTGACTCGCCATGCGGAGAGCCAGAGCGAACGGCAACGGGTCGCGCGCCGGGTCGACGAAGAAGCGGCCAGTCGGCTTCAGATCTATGCCCACGAGGACGACGCAGTCGTCGCTTGCGCCTCCGTGCAGTCGAGCCTCCAGCAGCAGCTGTTCACAGGCCCCCTCCAGAGTCGTTGACCGGCACAGGATGTCGCCGATCTCCTCCGGAGAGTTGAGGCGCGATGCGACTCCCTCCGACACGAGGACGAGCACGTCTTCCGGATGCGTTCCGAATGTCCGCAGCGGGATGCGGACTCGGTCGTGCTCTCCCAGGAGCGGCGGGGCATCCGACGCGTCCTCCTGGTGCATGCCGGCATCGACGACGAGCCTGGCGACGGCGTGGCACACGCCGTCACGGAACGCGAAGGCGGCGCACCCACCGATCTCCACCACGATGGCGTGCTGATCGGCGACGACGGCTGCCGCGAGCGAACACCGCAGAGCCGCCTGACGCCCGGGATGGGCAGCCGCCCGTGCCAGTACTGCGTCATTGGCGGCGGTGACCGCTCGGCGCACGGCGCGTTCCGCCTCAACGACGCTCGGCGTGGCCGTGGAGGGCAACGGCAGCGGATCGGCGAGCGCGCGGCGAAACGCATCCACGGCCGCGGCTGCGGAGAGGTGCGCCCCCGGGCCGCCGCCGGAGGCGCTCGCGACGACACCGACACCCCCGCCTTCCGAGGCCCAGAGGGCCGGCGCGACATTGGTGCCCGGTCGGCGACCCTCGTACCAGAACTGGGCCTCGTATGGGTTCTCCAGGGGGCGATCCGATCGTCCCGCACACTCGACCCGAAACGCCACGCCGGACCTCCTACGACGTTCTCGCTCGCCGGCTCTTGTTCTGGCGCCTCGGTCGGTGGTCCTCTCAGGCGGGCCCGCGTCAGGGCTGCGTGACTGGAGGGGGGACGTAGATGTGTACGTTCGCGGTGTCGTACTCTCCGCTTCGCGATGCATCCACGGCGGGGACCTGAACCGAGCCGGCGGCGGGAGTGGTGGGAGACACGGTCACATTGGCCCCGGGCGTCAAGCCGGTGAGGATGACCTCGACGGATGCGCCCGTCTGGTCGTCCGCGAACACGATCCGCTGATCCGAATGGGCGGCGTCCGTTGTCAGGGAGTACACCCCGCCTACGCTGGAGTGCGCTGTGGCTATGGGAGCGGCGTCCTGGAGAGAGCCGACGGGGGTGTACACATAGGACGCGATGGAAGCTTGGGCGGACAGCTCGACGTCGCCCCCCACACCGATCCGCCACACCTGACCGTGGAAGCGCACGCGGTCCGCGGGCACGGAGCCGGCGCACGCAGCGAAGAGGACCGGCAGCACCGCTACCGCAATGCCCAGCGCGGCTGGAGACATCCTTCCCGCCATGGGACTCCCTCCCGACGGACTGAACACGGTACTTCGCGCTGCCTCGGTCCCTCTCGGGCATGCCGACGGCCACCACTCCCTTCGCCCAGCCCGGAGGGCGCACCTACGCGGCGGTCCCGACGAACCATGGAGGAGCTTCCGATAGCGTAGGGGAACAACCGACATGAGACGGGTGTCCTATTGTTGCGGGTCCAGGAACGCCTATCGTCACCTTGCGCGAACGTCGCCCAGCGACCGACAGCGGATAGCAACGGTGACGTGGGGACGTACGGGGTGTCGACCGGACGCCGGTGTCTCGCGTCAGAGCATGTCTGTGGACGACTGGGGGGTCGGATCGGTGAACGATGGTCGCCAGGCCTTCTCACTGGGTTCCGAGCCGTCGCGCGGGCGCGAAGGTTCTCCTCCCACTCGAAAGGCCCTGAAGCCGCGGGCCGCCACGACGCCGCGGCGTGCAAGGCCGGGCGTATGCCTGAGGTCACGGGGGTACTGACGAGGGCGTTGAGTGGCGCACGGGACGACCGGTCCCTGCGGGTAGCGAGAGACGGCCCCGAGGTCAAGGGCGTCCGTCTTGGGGGGTATCAAGGGGATGCTGACACGCCGACGCACGGGCACGAAAAGGTCGTTGCGGGGGGCGCCCACATCGTCGAGCTGGTGCCGGCATGGCGGGATGCGTGTGCCACGCGGCGGCGCAGGACGGCGGAAGTCACAACTAGGCCTCGTTCTCGCCGGCTCACTGGGTGTCGTCGGCTTGGCGGTGGCAGTGGCGGCACTCCCCCTGCGCATGGTCGTGCTCTTCGGCCTCGTGGGCCTCATCATCGTCGCGGTGATCCTCTCGTCTTTCGGCGCCGGCTCATCGCGCGCGAGGTAGAGGGACGGGCCATCGGGGTAGGCTGCTTCTGCGGCGCCGGCCACGCTCGATCGGCGCGTGCGGATCGGCTCGTACGCGAGTCCCTGCCCGTGCGTGGTGCTCACTTCCGCATCGCCGGGTGTCCCTGGGGAGCCAGGCTTCGAGTAGGCTGCGGAGCCCCATGAGGAGAGGAATCTGGCGGGGCCCGCGGGACTCGGGCCCGCAATCTCAGTGATAGTGCGGGCTCGCGTGAACCACGACCGATCCATAGGGTCCACCCCCGACCGCCGAATCAGGTGGCATTCTCGCGCTTCTTGCTTCCGGGTCAGTACCTGTGATCTTGTTACATCCGGTCATAGTGCGCCCCTTGCCCTTCTCAGGCTCGTCGCGTAGGAGCCCACAGTCGTGGAGGGTAGGGTTCTCGGGGGGTGCCCAGATGCACGCCGGGTCGGAACGTCACTCGGCTTCCTTCCCGCCCGGGGGACGGGCCGTGTCCGCCAGCGCGCGCCCGATGTGCGAGATCCCATGCGCATCGGAGTCGCGGATGTGAAGGATGGTCCGAGCATACCTGTCCCGCACATCGGGGTCCAGGATCCCTCTCTGGGCGTCCGGTGAGAAATCGCCCTTCATGATGTCTTCGAGCTGGTCCCTCAACTCGCAGCTTCGTTCGTAGCAGCCGGCCGCGCGGGTCAACTCCGTCCCGCATTCCGGCAGCGCTTCAGCCGCATCGCGCAGGAAGGGAGCCGCTGACTTGTGGTCGTCAAGCATCATGTTGTAGCAGAGGATGCACAGATAGCGGAACGACGGCTCGTCTTCCTTGCGCTCCGCGTCCTCGGGGAACTCCTCGTCCCGCAGAGCGGAAGCCAATGCCTCGTATGCCCTGAGGCCGGTGTACCGGTTGGCGACCTGCGGGGTCCGCACCAGATCCACCGCAAGCCGCAGGGCCTTAGTGTAGATGGTCGCCGCGACAGGACGCTCACGCTTCGCGCCCAGGACGATGTACTCCCTCGTTCGCGCGTGCCAGTCCTCGATCACGTCGTAGCCTTGGAGCCTGTTCCCGCCACCGTAGGGGCTCGACCCCAACAGGACGGCGCCGCCGCCTTGGTAGCCCGTGATCAGCACCCAGTCCGAGGCATCCACCACGTTGCCCCTCAGCATCACGGCGATGCCGAGGTCGATGCTGTCAGTCACGCGCCGGAGGTCATGAGCCCGGTCGCCCCTGTGGTACCATCGGTATCCGTAGCCGACCGCGGCGAACGCCCGACGTATGAGGTCGTGCACATCGGGTGAGACGAGCTCGAACCCGTAGAACCCGGGGTTCCAGAGCTCGCGGCCGATGGTGAAGCGGAAAGCGACGCCGGTCACACCCACCACGTACTGGTAAGGCACATGCTCGCCGACGCAGTCCAGTGTGCGCGTGAGCGCCGAGGCGAACTCGCACATCTCACCCGTGCCCCAGTCCAGCGGCCTGACTCCCTCCAGGTATGTGCTGTTGTCCTCGGTCTTGACGCTGATCGGTGTGTGCATCGTGTCGCGCTCCTGTCCTGCACTATCCATCATCGCGCGCCGTCGCGGCTCGGCTGGCGCTGTCGGCCCAGCCGCAATTCCACCGGCCGCTTCCCCTCCGGCGGAGTCAACGGCAACGCCACCCTCCGCCCCGTTCCCGCAGTCTCGTAGGGGGCGCAGACGGTCTCCAGAACGGCCCTGCCGTCCTGGCCTGTCTCCAGGGGCTGCTCGTCACTCATCGCGCAGTCCACGAAGTGCTGCATCCCCTGGGGGAGCCGCAGATCTGCTCGCGCACCTTTTCCCCGTCCCGGATGATCGCCCTCGTGCTGGAGGCCGAAGGCCATCGCGCGACGGCAGCGGAGAGCGGGCGAGCCGCCCTCGACTCCGCGCCCGTCGCTCACAGTGCCTTGCGGATGCCGGCCAGAATGTCGAGTCCCCTGGTCTCCGCTTCCCTGGCGGCCCGCAGGTGCTCTGACGTCCGGGCCACTAGCTCGGGTGACGGAAGGTCGGGGCTCATGCCGTACGGGAAGAGCGCATGTACCTCCGCCAGTGCCGCGGCGACTCTGGCGTACTCCTCTGCCGCCCGCGTGAACTCCGGCTCGAGCTTGCTGGATAGCCTCTTGGGGCACAGGCGCAGGAACTGCTCCGCCCTCGCTCGGCAGTCATACCAGAAGCCGGCGTTGTAGGTCGTACCGTCCGGATGGTTCCACGGGCCCTCGGCCAACGCTCCCGTGTCGCCCAGGCCCGTGATCCACGCGTCGTAGGCCCGCAGGCCCATCTGCTCCTCGTCCGCGTGGCCGACGGCCAGTGCGAAGTCCAGGGCATCCGCTACGGCTCTGCCGTCGTCGGTTCCCTCCGATACCCGGACAGCCCCAACGAAGAGGATCCCCACGTCGATCGTCCCGAAGTCCTCCCAGGTCCTGAACGTGGTGCAGTATGTCCTCTTCAGGCCGTTGGTGTACACGTAAGTGAAGCCCTGCTCACTCGTCCCACTCACCATGTACCATTCGGGGTAACCGAACTCCGCCCCGTACAGCGGTACTCCCGCGGCGTGCTTCGCCTTGGTGAACTCGATGGCCTCATCTTTCCTGCGCTGGAAGTCGCAGTCGTTCCTCCACGAGAGCACATACTCCGAGGTGTCGACACCGATAGTGGGGGTGCGCTCGCAGATCAGGTGCCAGTCCCACGCAGACGGCCCACTGCAGCAGACCCCCCTCGGGATGTTGATCATGAAGGCGTGGCCGGCAACGCCATACAGCCAGGCGGCCTCGACGTCCACGCCAAGACGATCCACGCAGCCCTGCACCATCTGCAGATGGTTGTTGCAGTCCATTCGTGGTCTGCACTGGACCTCATTGGCCAGCCTCGGGACATCCTCCTGATCGGCCACCGTGCTTCCTCCCTCGCCTGGGTCTCCGCGCCACGGGTGACTGCCCATCCGTAGTCAGCATGGCAACCACCTGCGGCGCCCCTTCTAGACGGGCGGCCCGGAACCTGCAGAGCGCCCGCCCCGGTCTCTTCGGGTCATGTGGGTATCACCCACACTGAGTTGGCATTCATTGGAGGGCCACAGACGCTTTGGGGGAAGTCCCCCCAATGCCCCGCACCGAGGAGGGTGCGCAGGCTAGTCGCAATCTGGCCTGTAGGGGCACGTTGTTCAGGAGGCGAGCTCAGTGGAGGGGCAAGCAAGAGGCAATGGAGCGAGTGTTACGCGGCGGGGGTTTCTGCACAAGGCCGGCGGCGCGGCCTTGGCAGCGGCTGTCACGAGCGGGGCGCGTGCAGGCGCGGCACAGGCAACTGCACCGCGGAGACGACGGAGGCAGGAGGCCCCCACCATGGGTTCCATCGGTATTGGTGTCAATCTGGAGTTCGTTCGCAGCGCCGACATGAGTTTCCGCGCGGGCATCAGGAAGGCCGCCGAGCTCGGGTACAAGTACGTGGAGCCGTGCGTAGCGACTGGCTACGACCTACTGGCCGTAGGGGGCTACTACCACATGCTGAGCGTCGAGGAGGATCCCCTCGAAGTGAAGGGATGGCTCGACGAGCTCGGCCTCCGGTGTTCAGCCGTGAGCGGACACTCCGCTCTGATGCGACCCGAGATATCTATCCCGTACATCACGCAGGCGATTCGTTACGCTGCCGACGTCGGGGCGCCTATCGTGAACACCGATGAGGGCCCCAAGCCCGAGTGGGTGAGCGATGCCCTGGCATTCGAGCTGATGGGCTATTCGCTGCACCAGATCCTCGCCGTTGCCGAGCGGCACGGGATCGACCTCGCTATCGAGCCGCACCAGGTCTACACGTCCAGGAAGAAGACGTTCCTCAAGATCCTCGACCTCTCGGACAGCCCACGGCTCAAGGTCAACTGGGACACGGGCAATGCCTACCTGGCTGGACAGGAGGACCCCTACGAGTTCCTGGAGGCGGTCGCCGATCGTGTCGTCCATGTGCACGCAAAGGACATCGCGATGGAGCAGGCCGACGCGAAGCGCGGCGAGGTAACAGGCACACCGGTAGGCTGCGCGTGTGGTGAGGGAGTCGTGGATTGGAAGCGTGTGCTGGAGATCCTCAGAGGCCACGGCTTCAAGGGGGTCCTGTCGGTCGAGTGCGGCACCGTGGACCAAGCCGGCCGCAGCCTCAAGTACCTCCAGTCACTGCTCTGACGCGCTACTGCTCCCGTGGAAGGCAATGCACCAGGCCCCCCATGTAGTGCGCGGGTCTCCGACCCCGCACACCGTGGGAACGGGGAAGGGGACCGAACGGGACTGACCCCCGTTTGGTAGACAGTGGCGGACGTTGGATTAGTGGGCTCGGGCTGGTACAGATCATCCCGGGGTGCGGGAAGCAGACATGGGTTCGGCATCGGGTCGGCGAGGCCCTCCCAACAGGCCGAGTTCGAGTCGGCTCCACTCCGCACACATAGGGGGGTGCTTCGTTCCGCCGACTCGGACTCGAGCGGCGAGCGATACCCCAGAGCCGAGTGCAGGCGCTTCGTGATGTAGACGTCGTCGATGAACCGGGCCAAGCTTGCCCTGGCATCCTCCAGGTCGCGATACTCCGTGACACGCACTTCCTCGGCTTTGAGGGTCGCGAGCAGGTCTCGGAGCGGAGAGCGTGTCAGGTCCTGGGGCAACCCAGGTCGACGCAGAGGCGGGAGCGTCACATAGCGAGCGATGGGCCGCGGTTGGCGCGACGGATGGTCGAGCTGGCGAGCCAGTACGGGCGCTACGGCACCCCACGGATCACGGTTCTACTACGCGAGGAAGGCTTCGCTGTGAACCACAAGCGTGTGGAGCGGCTCTGGTGGCTGGCAGGCCTGAGAGTGCCCCAGCGTCAGCCCAAACGGGGTCGGCTCTGGCTGAACGATGGGTCGTGTGCTCGGCTGCGACCCGCCCATCCCCACCATGTGTGGAGCTACGATCTGGTGTAAGATCGGACGCGCGAGGGGCGACCGATCCGCCTGTTGACGATCGTTGACGAGTACATACGCGAGTGCCTGTCCATCGACGTCGCTCGGAGTCTGACCAGTGAGGACGTGCTGGAGAGGCTGACACAGCTGTTTGTGACGCGGGGCGTGCCGGACTACCTCCGCTCGGACAACGGTCCGGAGTTCACGGCCAAACGCATCCGGGAGTGGCTCGGCCATCTGGGCGTGAAGACGCTCTTCATCGAGCCCGGTAGTCCGTGGGAGAACGGCTACAACGAGTCGTTCAACGGGAAGCTGAGAGATGAACTGCTGAACATGGGGTTACTCGACACGCTACTGGAAGCGAGGGTGCTCGTGGAGCGATGGCGAAGGCACTATAACACCGTGCGACCGCACAGCTCACTCGGCTATCGCCCACCGGCCCCCGAAGCGATCCAGCCCTGCCCTCCAGGGTCGGCTACGCCTCCCCTTCCGGGCAGGGCTCAGCGGTACGGATCCATGAGACTGTAGCTGGTACCATTCCTGGGGGAAGGCCAGGAACCGAAGGTCGTCTGCGCATAGCGCGGTGTGGGCACGAGATGGGCCTGCCTCCCCTCACGGAGCCTTACGTGAACCCTATGTACGAGCGGCTCCGCTCCATCTATGCCCCCTCCAGCTACTAGACCCGAGCACAAGGGACCAGTCAGGGCTGAGAGAAGGGGAGACGCCACTCGTCCGCGAAGGCGCGCTCCGCGGAGTGGCTCATCGGGGGCGGGCCGCGCGAACGCCCAGTGGGAGGTCGGCCGGCAGTGACCCTTCTTCGCATGTCGCTTCTGACCCTGGTGGTGCCGGCAACGTGCATCGCCGGAGCACGCGCCGCTCGAGGAGACGCGGGCGATGGACCCCTGCCGCGGTGGGCCGAGTCGGTGGGGCAGCCCGTGGACATCTTCCCGTGGGCCTACTCGTGGCGAGCGGATCGCGCGGTCCAGGAGAAGCCCGAGGCGTGCTTCATCCCGCGCCGTCTCGAGCGCCTGGATCGCGTCTACCGCACTGCCATCGACGCCCTGCCTCCGGACCAGCTCAAGAGCATCTACTACGACCAACCCGACCTCCTGAGGCGGCTGCCCCCAGCGCCGGAGGGCGAGCTACTCGCGGGCCTGCTGTGGACCGGTGGTCTGGTGGACTACGCGGTGGGGCTGGAGTGGCCTGCCGAGTCGCCCGTCCCGGACCCGGGGCAGGTGGAGGTCCGGGTCTATCCTACGGCCTTCGGCTGGTTCGGCTGGACCGTGGACAAGGTCCTCACCCACCCGACGGCCTCCGAGGACGGGCGTCGGTGGACGTACCGGAGCGACCCGAACGAGCTGATGGACACCTCGTACAGCACCCGTGTCCCCGCCGCGACGGAGATGGTGGCCGTGTTCGGCAAGGGTGAGCTGCCCGTCCCGCGCATCCGTGTCAGCGGGCCGAGCACAGGCGTGTGGGCGCCCATGCACTTGGAGGTCGAGTGGGGCTTCCGGCCGGGGACCGGCAAGAAGCCCCTCAGCGGGCGCCTCGAGACCCACGTGGCGCTCCTCGGAACGGTCACGCCGCTCGAGGGCGACACCACGACCACCGTCACGGGCGAGGCGCACTGGCGCTCGCGTGCGACCGTTGGCGGCGGGCCGCGGACCCGCGCGGAGCAGCGCCCGCCCGAGCGCCGGGGCCTGCGAGTCTCGCTGCTCTACGCCCCCACGATCCGCCCGGGCCTCGACAGCCGGGTGACCCTTCGGACCGACGCGGGGGACGTGACCTTCAGCGTGAAGGACCTGGAGTCGGGGCCGATCTACCTCCCGCGCCAGGGCCTCTTTGTCTCGCGAGCGGCGGGCGGGGAGACGGGCGTGGAGTTCGCCGCCCGGCTCGATGCCGAGGGGCGAGAGAGCCTCCGGCAGATGACCCGGGGGCACCGCGAGCCAGGCTCGTGGGAGGAACTGATGGAGCAGGTCCGGTTGTGGACCTGTCCCGAGGGCACGCCCGTGCCGTCCTTCCCCGAGGTGCCCGATCCCGCAATGACGGTCGAGCTGTCCGACCAGCGCTGGACCGATGCCTGGCGCGCGGCCAACGACGAGCTGTGCGGTCAGCACCTGTGGCCGACCCTCGGCGCCGAGATCGCGCGGGTGGCGCGCGTGATGGAGCTGCTTGGCCTTCACGACCAGGTGGTGCCCGTCTACGACTACTTCCTCGGCTCGCCGGGTGTGAAGTCCGACGGGGACTTCACGGACCCGGCGGGGTCCCTCGAGTGGGCGACCTCGATGCGGCATGACATGGGCTACAGCCATGAGGGCACCCACGCCTCGACGGGCCGGCTCCTGTGGGCGATGTGCGACCGGTACTTCCTCACCGACGACGAAGGGTGGTTCACCGAGCACCGCGAGCGTCTGCAGGCCGCGGCAGACTGGATCATCGGCGAGCGCACGCACTACATGGAGGACATCCCCAACCGTCGCGATCTCCAGGTCGCGGGCCTCATGCCCCCGTCGATGCTCGGCGACTACGCCCTCCCCGCCTGCGACTGGCACTGGTACTACTGCGAGAACGCCTGGTCCCTGCAAGGGCTGCAACGGTTCGCGGACGTGCTTGCCGAGATCGATCCCGCGGCGGCGAAGCCGTACACCCGGGAGGCCGAGGATTTCCGGCGCGACCTCTATGCGGCACTCGATCGGGAGGCCGCGCTGGCGCCGGTTCGGCTGGGCCGGGACGGCGCGTACCACAGCTACGTCCCGAGGATGGCCTACGGCGGTGGCCTGACCGGTCCCGAACTCGGCGCGCCGCAGTTCCCCGACTGCGACCTCTTCATCGGGGCACTCCCGGCGGTGGGGCCCTTCGCCGCGCTGGACCCGAACGACCCCCGCGTCGTCGAGACCCTGGACGCCATGGACGAGTGGGGCACCTCGGGTACGGTGGGGACCGAGAAGGCGGTGTTCGCGAGGCCCCTCGCCGAGGTCGAGAAGGCCCGCGCGGAGCGAGGGCTTTCTGCGTCCGACACGTGGTTCTGGCAGACCTACTCGGTGCTCCCGAAGGCCTCGGACAACGCGAACGTGTACCTCCTCGAGGATGACATCCCGAGTTTCCTCCGCTTCTGGATGAACGCCTACGCGGGCATGGTGGGGGCCAACGGCAAGCTGTGGGAGCACTGGCACCTGGGCAGCTACGCGGACTGCGATACGCCGGACACGATGACGGCGGGTTGGTTCCTGGAGAACTTCCGCAACCTCCTGGTGATGGAGGACGGCGACAGCCTGTGGGTGGGCCGGGCCATCCCCCGCGCGTGGCTCAAGCAGGGCAAGCGCGTCACGGTGCGTCACGCGCCCACGTACTTCGGCACGGTCGACTTCGAGATCATCTCCGAGGCGGACGAGGGCTCGATCACGGCCCGAATCGTGCTCCCCAATCGTCGGCCGCCCGGCTCGGCGCTGCTGCGCCTTCGCCACCCCAGTGCGGCGCCGATCAGGAGCGCGACGGTCGACGGCCGGCCCTGGAACCACCTCGATCCGGCCCGGGAGGTCATCGAGCTGGCGGGCCTCTCCGGCGAGGTGACGGTCACGGCGAGGTACTGAGGGGCACCGTCGAGCGGAAGCCGACCCTCCGGGCGTGGCAGGCCTCCATGGCCTGAACGGCGAACCGCTGTGTGTGTTCGGGTGTTGTTCGCGCCACACAGCAACGAGACCCCGTTGGCATGGGCCTCGTAGTTCAGGGGCAGGTTTGGCGGCCTGTCCTGCCAAGGGAGGAGAGGGGCATGGCGATCGCAGTCTGGGCGGGCGTCTTCGGGGCGCTGCTGCTGGCGGCGCTGGCGACGCCGGGAGGAGGCGCCGAGGAGGAAGTGTGGCCGGGGCAAGTGCGCCCGGAGGCCCTCGTGGCCCTCGATGCCGCGCCGTTCGGGCTCGAGGACGTGAAGTACTCGGGAGCGGGAGTGCCGCTGGCCCATGCGCGGGCCCTGCAGCAAGCCGGGACGCCCATCAGCTACAGTGACTTCGCGGCGATCTGCGGCTGGGCGTTCAGCTTCGGGTACGCGTATGACGACGGGGATACAGCCGTCATGGCCGTCTGCGGCGAGCCGGGGCGCGATGGCCCCCTCGAGGTGTTCCGGTGGCTGACGGAGCGGCTGGGCTATGAGTACATGGGTGTGCCGGTGGCCGAGACGCAGCGGTTCGTGGCGTTCGTCAAGGAGCACGTGGATGCGGGCAGACCCCTCATCACCGACCAGATGGATGGCGGGCTCATCTACGGCTACCGGGAGCGGGACGGGGTGCAGCAGGCGTGGTTCGGCGGGCCCGTGGGAGCGGGATGGCTGGCGCCGGGGGACTTCCAGGGACCGGTGTGGGCGTATGCCCTGAGGCGCAAGGGGGAGGCGATGGAGCGGGGGCAGCTCTACCGGGAGGCGCTCGCGCGGGCGCTCAAGAAGGCGTCGCCGCACGAGTGGAACGGCGTGCCGCAGGGCCTGGCGGCGTTGGAGGCTTACCGGCGGGACGTGGCGGACCCGGCGAAGGACTTCGCGGGGCGAGACACCTGGTTCTGTTGGGCCACGTTCGAGCGGATGAGCGCAAGGCTGTGCTGCGCGCAGTGGCTGACGAAGGCGGCGGACGAGTTGGGGGGCGCGGCGGAGCGTCCGCTGCGAAGGGCCTCGCGGCACTACGAGCGGGCCTTCGAGGGCTATGACCGCTTCCGGGCGGCGTTGGGCTGCGGAGAGGGAACGGGGCTGAGTTTGCGGGAGCTGCGGACGCCGGAGCGGATCGCGGAGGTCGTGCCGATCCTTGATGAGGCCATCGCGGAGGAACAGTCGGGGATGGAGGACCTGAAGGTGGCGCTGGCGGCGCTGGAGCAGGCGGAGTAGGCGGAGTAGGCGGGCGACCAAGGTTCCAGTTGGTGACTCGCGCCCGTGCTGTCACCGGCGGACGGGGAGAGGTCTACGTCGCCGCGGGCAGCCCGATCCCCTCACGGCGTGAGCGCGACCCGGAAGCCGTAGTCGTTGTCCGCGTTGGCTGGCTTGTCCCGGATGCGGGCGACGGAGCGGCACACAGCGGCCGGGAGGGCGAAGGCGCCGCCCCGCAGAACGCGCCGGGGCTCTCCGGTCTCAGGTCCCGGCGGATCGGCGACGGGCAAGGTCTGGTAGTAGGTCGGGTCGTACCAGTCCTGGCACCACTGCCACACGTTCCCAGCCATGTCCAGAGCCCCACACCAGCTCACTCCCTCTGGGAAGCTCCCCACGGGGAATGTGCTCTCGGTCGGCCCCTGGTTCGCGGCGTTGCAGCACTTGTGGTCATCCCACGCATCACCCCACGGGTACTTCCGCCCCTCCGGCCCGCGCGCCGCGTACTCCCACTGCGCCTCGGTGGGCAGAGCCAACCCGTAGCGTCGGCAGTACTCGGTCGCCTCGTCCCAACTCACACTCACGACCGGGTAGTCATCGCCTGGCGCCGCCGCCTTCCCCACCTCCGTGCCCTGCTCCTGGCAGTACGCCTTCCACTGCCCTAGCGTCACCGGGCATTGGCCCAGCCAGAACCCCCCCGTTATCCGGACCAAGTGCGCGGGTTTCTCGTCCTCGTGGGCATCCCGGTCCTCGTCCCCGGAGCCCATGGCGAACTCCCCCGCCGGCACCCAGACCAGCCTGCCGCCGTCAGGCCCGATGATCTCCTCGCCGACCTTGGTGCCCGGCCTCGCCCAAGGCTCCGCGTCTTGAGCCACCCCCCCTGAAGCTAACAGCACCGCACACATCAGAGCGCATACCAACGGTGCCTCGCTCACAGCGCCATTCCCCCTTGTGCACGTCCTCGGTACCGCGGGCGCGCCGCGCTGACGGCGGTTCGCGGTGACAAGGGGGAGAGCCCTGGGCCCGCTGAGGATGAACCCGAGCCCCGACCCCTCCCTCACCTTTGCCTTGCTCCGATCTAGGATACCCACGCTCCCGCGCGCCAGCCGAGGACCTCACAGACGCCCAGCCGGTCAGCCGCTCGGCCAGCTTGTGCACGAACGCATGGTCCTTGCGGCTATGGCTGGTGGAGACTCTCGGCCCCCCAGGCACGGCACGAGCCTCGGGACAGCGAGAGCACGCCGCCCAGCAGTTCTCTTGCCTCTACCCCGAACCTGCCGCCAGGAGCTAGTCCCATGCCCAGGGGAGGTCCTCGCCCCCTCTCCCCCCCTTTGCAGAAGTCCTCGAGGGGGTCTGGGGGAACCCTCTCCAGAAGGTTCCCCCCAGGCCGTTACCTCCGCGCCGTCCCGGCCTGGCCTCAGGGGGCCGGCCGGTAGAAGATGAGTCTGGAATCGCGCCGCTTCGGGATGACCACCTCGAAGCCGTCTTCGCGGATCTCCTTGCCGGAGACGACCCAGGTCCTGCCGGAGTCGTAGTCCTCGAACGCCCAACGCCTGGCTGGGTCGATCGTCAGAAGGTCAAACCTCATCGTGGTCACGTCGCTCTTGGCACGGCGCAGCGCCAGGAGCATCCCCTCCTGCTCCTTGGAGAGAAACAGGTGGTAGGCCGTCCAGGCGGCCGGATCCCGTTGCTGGTTGGCCAACGGGTAGTAGTCGCCGAGGAAGTACTTCCTGCAGCGCTTCGCCTGGACGACGTTCGCCTTGATCTGGAGCCATTCCTCGCGCGTCTTGGCCACGACGGCGTTCTCCATCCCGGGGCTCAGGGCGCAGCGGGCCTCGTAGGTGTCGAAGAGCGACCAGCCGCGAATCATGCTGCCCTGAACTGGGAGCCAGTGCTGGATCCCGTAGCTCTGGTCTTGCGTCGACTCGGGCGTCGCCTCGGGGAAGCAGTTGTAGTCGCTCCGCCAGAGCGGCTGGCCGCGCGAGATCGACTCCAGGTCGATGCGCCGTCCGCCACTGGCGCAGTTGAGGATCGCCAGGTTCGGGAACCTCTTGAGGAGGGCATCCCAGAAGGCGAAATGGCCCTCGACGAAGCGCATCTCCTTCATCCCCCAGCGGTCTGGCTCGGCGGCGGCTTCCAGATAGGGGTTTGGATCGAGGTTGAGATCCTCCTCGTACCAGTCGATCGCGTAGTCCTCGATGAGGCCGGCGACGACCTCGACGGCCCAGTTGTGGGCATCGGACCTCCCGAGGTCCAGGAGGAGGGTCTGCCCGTCGCGGATTCTACCGTCAGCGTTTCCGGTCAGGAAGTACTCTGGGTGTTCGAGCGTGACCGGCCGACCATGGAGGGCCCGGCACGGTTCGACCCAGACGAGGAACTTCATTCCCGCTGCATGCGCCGCCTCACTGACCGGCTTGAGCGTGCCGTGGTGCCAGTTGGGGTTCGGGCGCCAGTCGCCGGCCATGGTCCCCCAGTCTCCTTCGAAGACGGTGGAGGACGGGACGCTCCCCGTGCCGTACCAGCCCGCGTCGAACCAGTAGACGTCGAGTGGGATCTCGTACTCTCTGATCTTCTCGATGATCTCGAGATGCTCCTTTGACGGGATGCCCCCCCAGACGACCCCGGAGATCGGTGGCTCGACCGGTCTCCCGCCGATATGTGGCGTGAAGTGGTCCAGGACGAGTCTGCGGAACAGGTTCTGGCCGTGCATCAACTCGCCTTGCCAGTAGAGCACCAGATTCAGCGTCGAGCGTACCGCCTCGCCGGGATGGAGGATCGTGTCGAGGTTCTCCACTCCGGCCAGGATCGTCGACGCTCCGCCCCCCTGGTGATCGAAGTAGGCTCGCCAGGCGCCGCTCCATCCCAGTCCCGTGACGAGCCCGTCGCGGCCCGTCTGGTAGTTGAGGAACGGCAGCCAGACGGCGCTTGAACGTCGGTCGTTCGGTAGGTGGTACGCGTGCGTCTCCCCCCAGCGGGTGTTGGTGGGCGTGTCCATCGCGATTCGGCGTCGTCGGTCCCACATCGAGTTGTGCATGATCTCGCTCTGGAACCGGAAGTCGTCCTCGTGCCCTGGCGAGCCGACCGAACGATGCAGGACCGGCATCGAGCCGTCCGCAGCGTTCCAGCAGGTGTCGATGCCCCAGAAGTCGTGAACCCTCCCGGAGTCACTGGGCCCCTCGTTGCGGACTTGGACGACCCACTGGAAGGCGGGATAACCGCGGAACTCCCTCAGTCTCATCTCGCAGGAGAGCGAGGTCTGGGCGTCCTTCCACGTCAGGACATGCGTACGGGTCCCGTCATCTTGCCAGTCCCCGGACTCGATGCGTGCCGTCTCAATCCTGACCCACTCCCGGCTGCTCCTCTCACCGCATCTGAACGAGAAGGGGAGGTCAGCGACGTAGCGCCCCGTGGCGGCCTGGCCTTGTCCCAGTAGAAAGCTCTTCCATTGCGCCACGAAGGCCATCTCGCCGGCAGTCGGTTGCGACGAGTACGGCTCGACCGGGACCGCCGCGCTGCCGGCGAGTGAGGAGAGCAACATCGTCGCGGGAAAGAACAGAAGCCGAACCGGCGTGGGGTGATCCATGGTCTGCTGTCTCTCGCTTCCTGCCGCTGCGGCCCGCCCGTAGCGGACGAGACCAGTTTCGTCCGGGGCCGTCAACATAGCACAATGACAGCATAGGCCAGCAAATGCTGCGTGTCTCACACCCAAAGGGGCATCCCCTGGGCCCCGTCGATGACTACGCGCCGTAGTCCGTCCACCCGAGGCCGGCCTTGGCGACAGCGTAGCCGGTCTCGCGGCGGTAGTCGCCGTAGACGCCCATGTGATGGAAGCCCTCCTGGTTCTCGGTGTAGGCTTCCCAGTCGCCCATGATCTCGACCTCGACCTGGGAGCGGCAGATGGGGAGGAAGGGGTTGTCGACCACGCGGCAGAGCAAGCCGGACCAGTGGTTGGCCTGGAAGTTGGGCATGACGAAGGTCATGACCTCGTCCTTGCGCATCTCAACCTTCGGCGCGGGCCCGAGGTCGGACTCGAAATGGGTGATGACCTTGACCGGCTCGAGCCGCTTGCCGTCCATACGCCGGGGCGCGGTGCAATGGGCGAACACCGTGTGGCCCGCATGGGGCCAGGTCGGGTTGCAGAAGAAGCTCGGTTTGCCGGAGATGTAGTGGGTCAGGATGCCCGAGGGGATCACGACGAAGTCCGACTCGCAATAGGCCATGTAGCCCATGTCGTTGAGCAGGCTCAGCGTGAGACACGGCGCCGCTTCAGCCACGGGCATGATCTGGCCCATGCAGCCGTTGACGGTGATGGCCTCGGCCTCGGCCTGGTCCATTAGCTCCCTGAATGCCTCCGCGAGAACGAAGGCGTTGACCACAAGATCCTCCTCCGTGCCGAGCTCGAGCTTGCCGTCGTCGAGGTACTCGGCCGCGTCGAGGCGCGCGCGCTTCATGGCCGCCGGCTGGGCTCGACGGCTCTTGATGAGCCCCTGCAGATCCGGATAGGCCACCGTCTGCATGTCGAGCTCGAAGCGCTCGCGTGCGAGGTCAGGCGCGGCGCCGGTCGCCCAGCCACCGGGGCCGCCCACGGCGAGGATGCGCCGGCCCATGGTGTTCCTCAGGCCGTAGATCCCCCTGAGGCGCCAGAGCAGCTCGTCGGTGTCGTCGACCACCACGTCGCGCGGGCCGACGTTCTCCTTGGCCACGCCGTCCGTGTGCTGCCGAAGGTAGCGCGCGGAGACGATCTCGTGCCACAGGTAGTACGGGCCGGACTTGTGGCGGATGAAGAAGATGACCGGTTTGCCGAGCCCGGCGAGCGCGTCGAAGGTGTCCATCCCGCCGCCGGCGGCGTAGATGATGACGACGTCGGCGCGTTCCTTGCGGGGGATCGAGACTACATCTCCGGCTCCGAGGATCCTGGCTACGGGTAGCAGGTCGATCGCGAAGTCGGCCTTCCTGGCCAGCCTCTCGAGTTCGTTCGTGATGCGCGCGACTTCCTCGTTGGCCATTTCCTCGGTCTGGACGCCGCCCCAGCTTCGCCAACTCGTCAGCTCGACGGGCTCAGGCAGGTCATGGATGAGCACGGGCAGCACGGTCAGCGAACGCGCGCCCCGGATGACGTACTCGCCCCAGTCGGTCCTCTCGTCCTCATCGCGCGCGGCCGAAGCGCTCGTGGCGGCCAAGGCCGCCGCGGCCACTCCGCTCGTGCCTTGCAGAAACTGCCGGCGGGTCACGCCGCTTGCGTGGCTCGAACAGCATCGCATCTCATGTAGCCCCTCTGACCGGGATTCCCCGTACCAACAGGGAGTCCCTGTTCTCTGGGGTGGTTGGGGCCCCAGTAGGCCTGTCGGTTCGCCGCGAAGGCCGGAGACCCCTCGTTCCGGAGTGGAGGAACCCCTGAAGAGCAGATCGGCCTCTACGAGAAGCGACCTGCGGGTGACGTGGCCGGTGGTGATGCAGGCAGCCCGGTATCCCCCGCCAGGCAGCCAGAATGCCACTGCCCGCAGGCCTTGGAGGCTCTCGGCCTTGCCTTCCCCTGCGAATGGGTCGGTCTCCAGGACCGTGAGATCGCGCAGGATACGCGCGGCATGGGCTCGGAGTCGCTTCAGGTCGCGCTTGGCGGGGCTCGTCAGCTCGACCGGATGGTCCCTACGGCGCGTCAAGGTCGATCCCCATCTCCGGCGCGATGTCGCGCAGGTTCTGCGTTCGTCCCGAGTCGTGTTCGGCAATGGCGTGCTCGGCAGAGGCGTCGCAAGGGCACGCGGTGGAGGACCGCAGAACGCGCTTCCCCCGGCCCCATGCCTCGCCGCGGCTGCCAGCGAGACCTGGGCGCGCAGGTGTCATGCCCTCAGCCTGGGAGGGCCCCGGTGTGGGGCAGCATATGGCGCGCCTGCTCGCTCCCCGGGAGGCGCTAGGCGACTCGATGGCTGCCCGACCGACAGGCGCTACGAGCCGGTATGACCGGCACCGTGCTGGAAGGGGACGGACGTGAGCACGCGCGTGATGGGCGTGTTGAGCCTCACTTGTCCCTTGGCCTTCTGTGGCCTGGTGGTGTGGCTATGCGCGGAGGTCCCTTCAGGGCCGCTGTGGCGGGTCTACCCCTACCTGCTGATCGCGTGGATGGCCTGCCTGATCGCCAGTCTGGTCATGGGCATCAAGTCCATCAGGGGCGGGGCCAAGCTCCACGGCGGCATGGGTGTTGCCGTGTCTGCGTTGGGCTTCCTCCTCGTCGTTTGGTCGATCGTCATGTGCTCCCTCGGCGCCAGACCCGGTCTGCCGCCGTGACCCGGCCATGCACGCCGACGTCCGCCCAGGAGAGGAGAGGCGCCGATGGTGGGGCCATGCCTCGCGTACGCTCAGGCGGCGCTCAGCGCGAACGTGACCGGCTCGGCAGTGGTCGTGCTTCTCGTCATCATCGTCGTCTTCGTGTGTCTGCTGGGCGCTCGCCGCGAAAGGATGGCCCGCCGGGCTGCGCGTGCCGCACCTGGCGCCTTCGCGCAGAGGCGGCGGGAGGGCACCCCTGACGCGCTTGTGGGGTCCTTGCTCGTAGTCGTCCTGGGCCTGGCGGTAGCTGCGTTGCGCTCGCCTCTCGAGGAGCTGCGGCTCGGCGGCCTCCTGCTCTTGATCGCCCCCGTGGGGACGCTGATCGCCCTCGGCTACCGTGCGAAGGCCGTGTGTCGGCGCGCCGCGGCCGGAGCCATGAGTACGATCGCCACGGTGACTGGAGGGCTCCGGAGGAGCGAATGGTCAGTCGAGTTCGCTTGCGGTGGTCGCCCGGCGACGCTGTCTGTGACCCCATCGGAGTATGCCAGGGGCGGTAGCGTCGGTAGACCCAATCCCGCCGTTCCGCGGCCGCGCCCCGACCAGGTTCGCGCCGCACCGCGCGCACGTGAACAGGCCCCCGGACAGGAGGTAGCCACTCCTCCGGGCTCGCCGTTGTGCGTGCGACCCGCCAGGCGAGGTCGCCGCCCGCTGCTGACGTTCG
>Ga0315288_10002113_pt1 | contig 25758 bp, 24 predicted proteins | sample YL17G11_20_MG_FD_203454 | JGI IMG/M metagenome (GOLD analysis project Ga0315288, IMG submission 203454) | Sediment microbial communities from Yellowstone Lake, YNP, Wyoming, USA - YL17G11_20 | ecosystem: Environmental > Aquatic > Freshwater > Lake > Sediment | place: USA: Wyoming | collected... | reverse complement strand
TGTTTGGATTTGGGATTGGGTGGAAATTGAATTTCAAGAGGTTTATCCATTTTAAATTGGTTTAGTATTCCGCCAAAATATAGTAGCATTGTTCCTGAACCAACCGGCCCATTTTCCAACGCAAATACTGCGGTATCGGGCTCATGAGCGGCAGAAGCAGGAGCAGAAGCAGGAGCAGAAGCAGAAGCAGAGGCTGAAAATGCATCAAACTGTTTTTGAGTAAGAATTATTTGAGTAGCTGGATTGAGATTAATGGGTTTAACCCCTTTATAATCCGACAAGAAGAATTGGTTGGTTGAACGGTCCATGGTTTGGTTCGCAGCCTTAATGTGTTTTAGTATTTTTTCACCATAAGCAGGGTCCCTCATTTCATATTCATGCAATGAACCGTTTCCAATCAAATATTCATTCTCTCCATAACTAGTGGGTCTGACACGAACTTGAATTCCATCATACGTTGGGTCTCCTTTTTCAGTTTTAATTTTCCACCCTTCTGAATATGTTCTAAACGCTTTCAACATCCCACCTTGGTGCCTTCTAGTGATTCTATTGTGATTACGTTTGTGATGGTGTTTTGTTTTGCGGCCATGATGTGATTGTTTTTTTTTGCTTCCAGCGCGCTTGATGCGCCTAACACGCCGTGTTGCCATTTTATCTCTCTAAATGACTTTATTTATATAAACCATACAGATAAAATAATAAATCATTGCAATAAATGGTTGCAATAAATGAGTGTGGACAATTAGTAAGATTCCAGCAACTGCGTCATGCTTTTTTGCATCATGTAAAACGAGAGACCGAACATGGCGCTCGTGGCAATCAGCCCGGTCAAATTGGCGTTTCCATCCGCGCTAAACAAGGCCGACGGCAGGTATCGGAACATGTATCGTTTGACTGCCGGCAGTTGAAACGCGAAGTAGAGAATGGCCAGCAGGAGCGGCGACTGCACTTCCTCGTAAAAGACTTCTAAAGCATCGGCACGATTGGACCCGCGCGTGTTTTGATGCATGACGCGCTCCAGCGTGGAACTCGTTTCATGGTCCTGAATGTAGTCGACGTGCCGTTGCGGTTGCGGAACATACGTGGGCTGCACTTGCGCATCCTGCATCATGCCGGTGGTGTCGCGCGGAATGTCGCGGGACGGGAGAGCGGTCATGCCCGTCATGCTGGCGCGCTGCACCCCACTCACCAATTCGTTCATTAGCTTTTGATTGGCTTGTTGGCTTGGATTGAGTGGCGGACCTTGTTGTTGTTGTTGCTGCTGCTGCTGTTGTAATTGCTGTTGTGGTGGAGGCGCTAAATCAGGCACATTGGGTGAATAAGACATGGCTCCAGGTTCTGTTTTTTGAATGACGATGTTCTGATTCTGGGTGTTGGCATTTTGGCCGGATGCTGTGGGCAAATCATCAATGCTGGTGGTGTCGCTCATAGTGGATTATTTATTGAGTATGTCTTTTATGTATTGCACTTAATGTATTGCACTTTATCTATTGCACTTTATCTATTGCATAGATTCATGTTTTCACAGTATAACGCAATTTTCCTAAATCATTATCAAATGAAACTTGAAACATTCATTGTTTTTAAAACAATGAACATCGACAAATGTTCAAAAAAGTGGTTTGTGCAAGTTCACGTTATCATCTCTTTCCTTTCCCACTATCAGTCTTTCCTTTCTTTATGATTTCGTGAACGTGCATCAGTGCATGCGCATGCAATGTGATTGTGATTGAAGCGAAACGGTGTTCGCCGGACTGCAAGCCCCTCTCTCGCTTGCAGACGTCCCGGTCAATATGGTTTGCAGAACCCAACTGAATGTAAATTCATGAACCTACCCGAATCCAACTGAATGAAGAACGGGTTTAACCCGGGTCCATACCCACTCTCTTTTGCGTCATTGAGCCAGACGTCAGTGCCATACGTCAGTGCCATACGTCAGTGCCATACGTCAGTGCCATGTAAAGCGACAAAAATGTAAAAAATACCGGCGGTAGGTTTCGATCCTACGTCCTCAGAGTTATGAGCCCTGCGCGCTTCCTCTGCGCCACGCCGGTAATGTGATACCGTGTTTAGAGTCTGCCGGAGAAGACTAGTGGCTTCTGTAAAGCCACCGAAGTGTAGAATACCCGCAACAGGTTTTGATCCTGTGACCTCAGGGTTATGAGCCCTGCGCGCTGCCCCTGCGCCATGCCGGTAATGTGTTTCCGTGTTTAGAGTCTGCCGGAGAAGACTAATGGCTTCTGCAAAGCCACCGAAGTGTAAGAATACCGGCGACTGGTTTTGATCCAGCGACCTTGGGGTTATCAGCCCCGCGCGCTTCCCCTGCGCCACACCGGTCATGTGATACCGTGTTTAGAGTCTTCCGGAGAAGACTAGTGGCTTCTGCAAAGCCACCGAAGTGTAGAATACTGGCAACAGGCGTTGATCCTGTATCTCGGAACCCAAGGTGAACCGTGTGCTGCCGTTTGCACCATGCCGGTCATGTATTGCTGTTTAACGTCGCACATAGCTATGACGGGAAAGGTGAGGAGTTAGACAGTTTTCTCAGAGAGACGAGACTCTGCACGCTGCCGATGTACCCCACTTGTTGAAGAGGCTGAGTTTGACGTCACAAGCGATTGACGGGTCGCTTCTGTAAAGCGACCGAAGTGTAAAGAATACCGGCGACCCGTTTCGATCAGGTGTCCTCAGGGTTATGAGCCCTGCGCGCTGCCGCTGCGCCACGCCGGTAACAATGTTGGTTGCTGCGTTTTACGTCCAGCTTGACGGGTCGCTTCTGCAAAGCCACCGAAGTGTAAAGAATACCGGCGACCCGTTTCGATCAGGTGTCCTCAGGGTTATGAGCCCTGCGCGCTGCCGCTGCGCCACGCCGGTTAAGTGATACCGTGTTTAGAGTCTGCCGGAGAAGACTAGTGGCTTCTGCAAAGCCACCGAAGTGTAATGATAACCCCCGACCAGTTTCGATCTGGTGGCCTCCGGCTTGTAATGCGATAACCATCAATCGTTCGGACTTTATGCAAAGTCTAATGGAGTGACCGACGATGTTTTTACGGCGCGCTTCCTCTGCGCTACAGGGGTGTTTTTTTCCGCAGCGGGAGTTGAACTTGGGACCTTCGGGTTAGGAATCAGGCTTCCAACCACTAGACCACGCGTCCATCTCGAACTGCTTGAAATTACATGCCACCGAATCGGTATACTAACATGTCAACAAATCCAAAAATTGCATACAAACGTCATGCGTCATTCCTTAAAGCACAACATCCACCCGCGAAGCATCGCATTTACTGCTATTGACATTGTACGTAAAACATTTGCCGTCGTATTTGAACGTGAACTTTTTGGTTTCCGCCATGTCGGGCGCCTTGAACACCATGCAATTGCGCCCGTGACACGTCTTCCTAAACAAGCTAGAAAGACCCAGACCCATTATTATTCCGAAGATGACCTGGCTTGCGGAAGAATGAATGAAGTCATGAAGTTGCATTATTTTAATGCTAAATGTTTAAGTTGTTTTATAACTATATTTTATTTTTTGCAAAAGGACCTGTTTTAATCGCGCCAATGTTGATCACATAACTTGGAACATTTTGTTTGTTTTCTAAATAGGTTGCAACGATGCGATGAGCCCCATCAAGCAATGTGTATTCTCCATTTTTAAATGCGAACCAGACGGGTTTTACATTGCAATTGGTTTGAATCAACGTTGCATGATATGACACCGAATCCAAATCGGTTTGCCCCCTTGGCCGGTCGTCTTCGGGGTATGGGTTTTTTGAGAGACGCATCGGATTAAAATTATGCAATTCTTTGCAGTTTGATAACGGAAAATTGACAAATGTACGATTAAAAATGTGATTGCGACGTGCTGTTTCCAATGAAGAAAACATTCCGATGTGCAATGATGTTTTCACCGAGTCGTTCATGTCATCCATCAATGTGTCCTCCATTTGTGTCATGTTTGTTGCATATTTCACACATTTTAAATTTAATAATCTCACGTTTGCATGGGAATGGTTTTCAGGTCGTCGTCATTGGCGGGGCAGGCCTTCTCCTCCTGTTCAAACCGGAAGCAGTTGTGCGCCTTGTCGCGGAAGTTGAAGTAGGATTCATTGTCCTGCGTGGGATAAACGGTTACCACGCGCTGAGTGGGGAGAGAAATGTAGATGTAAAACACGCCGATTGCGAAACTGATGATGAATGCCGGCCATGAAATGTTGTTTAATATGGACATTGTTTTGAAGAATTTTATGGGATACATTGCATGCACATTATATTTTTCACTTGGATTTCTCTCGTTCCTTGGCTCGTTCCTTGTCTCGTTCCTTGGCTCGTTCCTTGGCTCGTTCCTTGGCTCCTCCGTGTTTGGTGGTCGGCACGCCGTTGTCCACAATGAACTCAATGAGCTCGTCCTTGCCGGTGTCAGGGTCATCCAGATTCGCCACTTCATACACGTCGCCCGTAATTTTCTCCTGGTCCTTGGTCCAGTTAAAAATGTACGCGGCAAGTTGGTCCTTGCGCTTGCGCGCCAGCCGTTCGCGCAACTGTCGGTTTCGCGCCTCCACCGTGATGCTCGGCACGTCAATCTCAAATTCCAGCTGCTCCAGCGTGTACGGTTTTTGCACCAAATGAAAGACCCCGGCGTCATCCTTTTCCACGGCGGAATACACGTATTTTGCCTTCATACGGCGCTCGTTCAGCGGCACCATGCGGTCAACGTACAGCGCCACCGCGTCTCTGATGAAGGATTCCGCGTTTGGATTTTCACCCATTTTCACCATTTCCTTAAATTGCTGGACCACCTCATAAAACTCGACCGTGAGCGCCTCCACTTCTTCGCGGCGTTCCGGATTGCGCACCACGTCTAAATACTTTTGCCGAAACCCGCCATACAGGTCCAGCGCCTGGTCCAGAGCCGCGCGGTCCGTTTCAAACTGGCGCAGCGCCTCTTCCTCGGTGGAATAGTTGAACAGGAGGTCCAGCTTAGTCTTGATGATGTGGTCCTTCAGCACATCGGCGTTGTGCAGCGAGTCGTTTGCCAGCTGCTCCAAACTCATGAATTTCCCTTTCACGATTTCAATGTTGAGGGCACAGGGCTGCGACCGATTGCCGCATTGTGCGCGCAGCATGCCGTCCTCGTTCGTGAAGTGGGTTCCGCCACTTTGACCGCACGCCACGCACTTGCGGTTGCGCTTAATGCGCATGATTTTAGCACGTTTCTGTTGCATGTTCAAGTTTTCCGACATTTGAACGGCGTTCTTTTCTTCTTCATATCTCTCGTCATACCGATGCTTGTAGCTGTAATACTCGTTCAGCGCATCCACATAATCGGCTTTGCTCACGTTGGTTATCGCTTGTTGTTGTCCATGGGTCTGTTTCTGTCGTGGGTTTTCGAGTTGTTGTTCCATAACTGGTTCGGTTCTCGGTTCTCGGTTCTTATTATATATGTTGCACATTATTTATGCGCGCATAACCAATCCGAAATCCGATTCCTATAAAAAGATTTTGCGTTGTTTGATGAGTTCCACTTCCGGAACTTCCCATTTAGGCAGACCCGTTATGAAGTTGCCGCGAGATGCAGCATGATTGACTGCATTCACCATCCGCAATTTAGAGAGAATGTATTCCTTCTGTTTTTTTTTAATTTCAATTTGCTGCTCAGGGGTCGGTTTACTGCTGCGCTTGTAATACAGCAGCGCGCCTAAAATCAGGACGAAAACCCCCAACATGCATGCATTGAACACGGCGTTGTGATACTCCTCCCGCAGGCGGTTGCACTCCTTTAACACCCCTCCAAAAAAGTATTTGACACCGGGTTCAATGAGGGAAGGGGATTGTTGGGGATAAGGCGGAGATGGCATTCTTACATAATGCCATTAAAAATTCAAATTAATTTATACACAATGTTTATATTGTGTGTCTCTAAACATCATACAAATCATACAAATCATCATAGAAATTATACAAATTGCATAAGATGGCTGACACACCCCCTCCCGCTGCAACGGCATCCCCGAATGGTTCATGGCATCTCATGGTGTATAGCATTGTTTCAGCGGGTTATTTGTGGATTGAATACAAAAACAACACGTCCACTGCAGCCAAGCCCGAAACCAATGGCATTCCCATAACATCCATCATATTTTTGACCAGCATTTGGTTGATTCAATACATCATGGTCTTCGTGCTGTTGAACCAACAGTGCAACACTCCGAATTACGTGTTGGCGCTGTGGTCCTCGTTTGCCATGTGGTTTGCGATGTTTGTGCCCATGTTCATGGGGTTGGAATACATGTACACGTGGCTGCAGCCATTTGCCAACACGTTTGGATACTGGGTAAACAAAATGTCTGGATTGGCATCCTTCATGAACGACACATTGAAAAGCAAAGCCACTAACCCCGCCGACAAAATTCAAAAATATTTAGACTACATGAAAGAAGACCCGTGGGCCATTTTCAGCACATTGACAATGTCAGACCATGCGCCCAAATATGAGCGGGCCGATGAAAGGTTCGATGAATTGAGCAAAGGCGGATATTTGCAAGACAACAGTGATACCGCCAAACAAACGTTTGTGAATTATGTGTATGCAAAGGAAAGCGTCGCCAAATTCGTGTTTTACATAATCACGTTGAATTTGATGACGGACCTGACCGCCATTATTGCGCTGGAAAATTCGCCATGCGCCGTAAACCTGGATGAATTGAGCAATGCTCCGCCACCCAAAACCGCCGCCACGCAACCCACTAAAAAACCTGCAACCGTTTACAAAACATCCGAATAAGACCCACCTGCATACAAATAAAAATAACCACACATGAATCCATGCGCATCATGAACCCGGTTTCTGTTCTACCAACCAATTAGCGGAGTGGATGCGTATAACACGAGCAAATACGAGAGAATTGCGACCACAATGGCAACCAACCATGCCGGAACCACCGTTTTTCGCTGGAACCCGATGCCGAACTGGCGCAAACTGCCGTCCTCGTTGTACATGAATCGGGGTTTGAATGAGTGGATGGCGGCAAATGCCGCTAAAAACACCAGAATGGAAAAGGACGTAATGTGCCGTTTAATGAAGAACTGGTTGATGAACTGCACATTCATCGTGGTTTGTTTAGGTTTAATTATCAATTACAATATTACAATATTGAAATATTATAATCCGTTTGAATGCGCGCACAATTTAATTTGTTTTTATTTTTATTTTTATTTTTTCTTTAAGTTGGACAATGGATGCCATTGCCCGTCTTCGTCTTGATACTGAAAATGCGGGTCGGACCAAACATTGGTGGAGGATGAATCCGTTGACAAAACTTCGTTGCAATGCAGGCGGGCAAACTGGCGCAACGTGTCAAATGCCACGCCATCCGACGTTCGAATGATGCGATTGGTTTCAGAGTCGAACGTGGCAAACCATTTGTCTGACAAAACCATGTGCCGAAGCAGCATGCCATCCTTTAAGTGCTTGAGCTGATTTTGTTTGCCAACGCTGCGACCCGGTTTAAGGCCGTTGTTGCTCTGGCCACTGTTGTTGCTCTGGCTGCTGCTGTTGTGGCTGCCATTGCTGCACACGCTTTCGGCGTCATCGTCATCATCGTCATAGCTGTGCACTGGATGGGTTTCTGCTAACTGAGTTTGTTCTGGTTCTGCTGTCACTTGGCATTGGCACTGTTGCATTCTAGCAACTGCAACCGCCTCTTTGACGTAGACGGTTCCGTGATACCAAATGCAGTCGCATGACTCAAACACGCCGGACATTGGGGCCATTGTCGATGGCGTCGCAAACCATTGTGGCAGAAACCCGCTAAACATCGATGTGGAATGAACTGGACTTGGACTTGGACTTGGCCTATGATTTTTTTTCTGGAAAACATGAAAAAAATTTTTATATGATGATGACAATGACAATGATAATGATGGCGATATGAACTGCGGTTTTTTCACGCCTTTTGAGAATGAATGCAAATACGAATGATGATGATGCGACGGCATTAATTGATTTGTTTATTGTTAATTTAAAATCAGTGCGTTTTCTTTATGTGTTTATTTGGGTTATAAATTAGTTTTTTCACACGCTCATGCGCATTCTGGGCACATATTGACGGAGTGATTTCACATCACGTGCATGCATGGGAATGAGACGTGTTTCATGGGACCACACCGTGTGCACGCATCCAGCTGCATCATCCGATATTTCAATCAACTCTCGGAAAACAAACCACGAAAAGCCCTGAAACATGGGATGCGGCATTCGTATGTCTTCAATGCGTCCAAATTTGTAGCGAAATGCACGGGACGAGTCCTGCAATTCAATCACGTAATGGCAGTTCAAATTCTGGGTGCCAACTTCAACCCAATTGAAATCGGACTCTCGGTTCGGAACGGTGCGAAGATTGACCGAACCCATGTAAGTGCACATCGGATGGGCGACACAATACTCTGCCGCATTGATGTCCGCGCTCACCATTATGTCGGTGTGCATGCGCGCTTCATCTTGTGTAAAATTCATCTCTTCCAGCGTGATTCGGGTTTCTTGTTCCGGATTTTCAAATGATTGCGCTTGTGCCGCTTGTGCTTGTGCCGCTTGTGCCGCTTGTGCCGCTTGTGCTTGTGCCGCTTGTGCCGCTTGTGCCGCTTGTGCCGCTTGTGCCGCTTGTGCCGCTGTCTCGTCCTGACACAATGGCTCCCGACACATTGGACACGTGCCGCCGTTCGGACACACCTTGTACCATTTCAGCAAACATGATATGCAGAATAAGTGCTTGCACCGGGTGTATGCATGATTGGCGCCCACTGGCAGTGAATTGGCGCATTCTCCAACGATTTGCTTATGGTCTGTCATGTTTGATGTTGCTGTTGCGGTTGCTGTTGCTGTTGCGGTTGCTGTTGCTGTTGCGGTTGCTGTTGCTCTTGATGGGGTTGGTTGTCTGAAATTAAATTTTTATGGTTTTCGCTTGAAAATTAGTTTAAACCCAAGTTTATTAATGTTATGAATAAGCATACAAATACATTGATTTTGCATCCAATTTCTCTCTTCGCCCCAACATGACAACGCCATTTGAATTGATGTATCGCAAGAATAAACACCCGCAGCTGTTTGAAGCTTTAGAGAATGCCAAAACCGGGCTGCACAATTTGCAAAACTACATTCCATTGTATTGTCGCTTTTTCTCATTGTCGGAATCAAATCACAACGCCGTAAATTTAAACCATCGGTATCATGCAACCACGGTTGTGTCCGGCGACAACAAAAACACGGTCATTGCTACGCTCCACTCCAATTCGGAGGATGAAACGATTGCAAAAACCCCGATGTTCATTAAATATTCGCCCCTGCTTGACCCCATTAAATATTTGTCCGGAAAGTATGACATGGCGGCCGATGATTTGTTTTTGGTTCCGAAGTACAATTCAACTGATGCAAATGATGCAACAACTGATGCAAATAATGCCGCCGTGCAATCAGTTCATCAAAAAAAAATGCACGACGTCAACAATTCGTCTTATGTGGATTCATTTTTCACGTATTTGACCAGTCAAGTGCTGCACACGCACGGGTTTGTGCACGGGCTTGATTTTTACGGGTCTTATTTAGCCAACCAAGACGAGTTCACAGTAAACATTTATGACGAAATTGATTATTTTACCACATGCGACTTTTTTTTGAAAAACCGGAATGAATTGTTTCGCCTGGATGAAACCCCAATCGACTTTTTTGACTCGGCATCAAGACACGGTAGCGGTGGCGGTGGCAGTGATGCAAAAAAACCCAATGTGCGCATTGGCGAAGAGCTGGACACGGAACAGTTGGATTTGAATTCGGATTCACTGGATTCACTGGACAGCGCATTTGACGGGCTGTTTTTTGCATCACACGATAGCGCATTAGAAATGAAATTGGAAGAGTGCTTAGAACCAGAACCAGAACCAGAACCAGAACAAGAACAAGAACAAGAACAAGAACAAGAACCGGGCCACAGTTCACGGGTGCGCAACTCCAGCCAATCCAGCGATTCGTGTTCATCGCGGTCATCCAACGACAACGATGAGGATGGCGAAGGCACTCCCAAAGACAACTCGGAAAACAACTCGGAATGCGATTCGGAATGCGATTCTGAAAGCGACTATGATGACGACGATGAAGTGTACAATGCCCACATTTTCAATTTTCCGGTGCACGCCATCCTGATGGAGAAGTGCGACAACACGCTCGACAGCCTGATGTGCGGCAAGAATGAGCTGACCGACCCCGAGTGGACGGCTGCTTTGCTCCAGGTCATCATGGCGCTCATTGCGTACCAGCAGATGTTTTCGTTCACGCACAACGACCTGCACACGAACAACATCATGTTCGTGAAAACCGACAAGAAGTTCCTGCATTACCAGTATAAGGGGGTGTATTACCGGGTTCCAACGCACGGCCGCATCATGAAAATCATCGATTTCGGGCGCGCCATTTACAAATACCGCGGGCAAACGTTGTGCAGCGACAGCTTTGACCGGCACGGGGATGCCGCCACGCAGTACAATTGCGAACCCTACATGAACTCGAGAAAGCCGCGACTGGACCCCAATCCCAGTTTTGACCTGTGCCGCCTGGCGTGCTCGCTGTTTGATTATTTTGTGGAGGACATCCGGGACGAGGCGGAATGCGTTGCCCAGAGCCGTGTTGCCGCCGTGGTGGCGGAGTGGCTGAAAGACGACAAGGGGCGCAACGTGCTGTATAAAAAGAACGGCGACGAGCGGTATCCCGAATTCAAACTGTATAAAATGATTGCGCGAACCGTGCACGGCGCCGTGCCGCACGAGCAGCTGCAGCGGCCCATGTTTGCGCATTACGCCATCCAGCGCAAACAAATCAATGGCAAACCGCACATCATGAACATTGACGCGCTGCCATGTTACACGCAAGCGCAATCGCAAGCGCAATCGCAATCGCAATCATCCAATTAAGCGAGCTTTCTTTGAATCTTGAATGATTAATTAATTAATTAATTAATTAATTTAAACTAAACACATTAATTTAAACGCATAATTACATATGCATTTACATAATTATACATTGCATTTGCACAAGCATAAGCATAAACATTGAAAGGCAAATGATAACGGTTCTGATTAACGGCGGATTAGGAAATCAGCTGTTCCAGGTGTTTGCCACACTGGCTGCGGCCATTCACAATGAGGACACCTGCTATTTCCTGCACATGCCGAGAGACGCCACCGGAAAACGCGCCACTTATTGGAAATCTCTGCTTTACAATTTGATACCGATGACGGTCATTCCCACGCACGCCAATGTGCAGCGGTTCATGCAACTGCCCATGCATCAGGAATCGGGGTTTCAATACGCTAAGCTGCCCAGCCAAACGGCCATGAACTCCACGCCCCTGAAGTTGGTTGGCTATTTTCAAAGCGACAAATATTTTGCCGACGTTCGGGACCAAATCTACTCCAAAATTCAGTTGTTGGAACAGCAAAAAGGCGTCAAAAACATGTTTGCAGACAGCGCGTGGTTTTCGTGCGGCGCAACCACTATTGCATTGCACTTTCGCATCGGTGATTATGCGCACATTCAGGAGGCGCACCCCATTCTGCCGCTGGAGTATTACCGCCGCGCACTGAAACACGTCCTGGAAAATATACCGTCGTCCGACTTGTATGCCAACGGAACAGGAACAATCGACCCCAAATTCAACGTGCTCATATTCAATCAGGCCTGCGACAACGCCGTCATTTTGGACCACATGCGCGAACTCAAGGCCGACCCCGCATTCGCGAAACGGTGCCGGTTCTACAAGGTCCCCGACATGTTTGAAGATTGGAAGCAGCTGCTGCTGATGAGCGTGTGCGACCACAACGTCATTGCGAACAGCACGTTCAGCTGGTGGGGCGCGTATTTCAACCAGAACCCTGGAAAAATCGTGTGCTATCCGAGCACGTGGTTCGGCCCCGCTCTGAAAAATCACGACACGCGCGACCTGTTTCCCGCGGATTGGGTCCGGATGCAAAGTTAACGAGATGCAAAGTTGAGCATGTTGCCCAGCAGTTCTCCCGTTTTGACGCCCTTTGCGCTGTTGCCGTATTTATTCAACGGCGGCGACACGATTCCAATCCCCATGACGCCGGGAATGACAATCATGATGACGCCGCCCACCCCGCTTTTAGCGGGCAGGTGCGTTTTGTCCCACCATTGGTGCGATTCGTTGTACAACCCGTGTTCGGCCATGTGATGAACCACGTATTCCGTTTTTTGCGGGCTCAACATGTGTTGCCCGGTCGTTGGATTTTTGCCGCCGTTTGCCAAGGTTGCCGCCATGACGGCAATGTCCTTGCTGGACACCATGACCGAGCACTGCATGGTGTAGGCCTTCAGCGTGGTTTCTGCATCACCGTAAAACCGATGGTAATGCTGCAGGTCGGCAATCAGGGCAGCGTTGTGGTCGCTGTGGGTGTATTCAGACAAATACAGGGATTTATTGACCTTCAATTTTCTGCCGGCGAAGCGGTCCATGTTGTCAAGAATCTCTGCGCGCATGCGGGTTTCGTTTTGTTGTTTCGTTTCGGACGCATTGTAGAGCAGGCTGGTGGTGGCCATTGCGCCCGCATTCACGAATGAATTCACGGTGTGATTTCGAGTGTGAATGACGTCGTCGGTTGAATTGAACGAGTGCCGTTCCATTGAACTCCCGATTTTGTCAAACACGGCCTTAATGCCGCGGCGTTTTAATGCCAGAGCCAGTGTAAACACTTTGGAAACCGATTCAATGCCCACCTCGGCATTGCAATCGCCGTAATTCGCGATTTCCCCGTGAACGGTGCACACCGATATGGCGTATATATTCGGGTCGACCGTTTTAAGGTCAGGTATGTAAGATGCATTTTTGCCAGTGGGTTTTCGTGCACGCATGGCGTCATACACTTTATGTATGATTTCATGCACTTCATGCATCATTTCATTGTGTGAGTCCATTGCGCTAAATTTTATAAAAATTGAAAAATGTATGACAAACACAATTAAATAAATATGCATTTAACATTTATTTAAAAAATTGAAACTGTATGATTTTATGCAACTACAACTACAACTGCAACTGCAACTGCAACTACAAGCGATAACAATAACAATAACATGAGCTCATCATCCAACACTGACATTCACGGAATTCCGGCATCGTATGCACTGTATCAAATGCCAGGAGAACCCGACGGAACGTATTCGGTCGTCAAAGTGGTGGACGTGCCGCCGCCCACAGGCACCTCGCAGATACGGTCCGATACGCCGCTGCATTTGTGCGACTCGTCCAAATTGGTCACGCAGCACCGTCTGGGGAATCACGAGTTGCCGCATCGCACAATTGACCCGGCCATGTACGACCAATGTGAAATTGACTGGTATGGCGCTGGCATTCTACCGCCGCCTTTCTACATGTGCTTCATCCTTGCGCGCAAGTGCTATTTGTGCGGCGACATGCAGGCCTCCAGCGACGACATCCACGGCGAATGCACCGAGAGCCATAGAGAAGGCTATCGATTCTGCACCGAATGCGCGCCGTATTTTCGCCAAGCCCTTTATAAAACGCTCGCGCCCATTTGGCGGTTCCGGTTGGCACATGAACGCGCCAAAAATGACCCGAATCCAAACAGCAGTTTCCGGGTTCCCATCTGGGTGCATCGGACGCGCCGCGATGAATCCGGCAAATCGGACCGCACCAATTCTGGGCGGCCGTTCAGATACACGCGGTGGTTCATTAGTTCATGGATTTCGCAAAAATCCATCAACAAAAACGACCCGAACCCTGAAAATCACTTTGAAGAGGACCTCATTTGCGTGGAAGAATACAACGTCCAGGTGGGAGACCCCATGAGCAAATTGGTGTCGGTCATGGACGTGTTCTTTGCGAACCAGGGCTCCCTATGTGATCCGAACTACGACCCGAATGTAGACGACCCGCTGAATCAAATTCGACACATGACGCTGGATGAAAAACGGGCGATCATGCATTGTAGTTGCCCAAGCCTTTGCTAACATGTGATTCATCCATCATCATATCAGCAGAAGCACGAGAAGCAGCAGAAGGAGCAGAAGGAGCAGCAGAAGCACGAGGAGGACGCTGGGCTTTATGCATGTGGAGTATAGGAATATTATGTTCAGTAGGACGGTCATCACACACGTCTTCGCCAAACTTATCCACAACGGCAAGAGTTACATTATTATACTTGTATGCAAGTGGTCGCTCCATCTTTTGTTCTGTAAGAAGGCCCACATGCCGGTGCTGCCTAAACAACTTACAAAATTGTTCATTTGTCAATATTATTCCTTTTTGGTCATCAGGGAGGTCTATCCTACTATTCCGGACTTCTGCAATAACATCCTTGTACCGTCCATCCTTTGCACCACGAAATAGTTCTCCAACTGTGTGTTCTTTTCCACCAATCAACCATTGTGGTGGTGTTCCAGATGGTGATACTCTGTATTTGATGTCTATTCCTTTTTCTAATGTCGGAGGAAATGTGGAGGTGGTTGTGTCATGAATCACATTGTCATCGGAAGTTATCAATGATTTCCAACCTTCAGTCATTCTCCACATTCCACCAGATTGGCGGCGACCTCTGCTTCGTTTGCGGCCTTTTTTGCGACTGTGTCGTTTGTTGTGTCTAACCATTTTTTTGGTTCTCATTTGATAAATTCAAATAAATTTGTGTTATAAAATGATGCAATATTATTTATCATTTATCATTTATTTATTTAATGGACCACTAAATCCCGAATGCCGTCCTCGAAATTGACGCGAATGCGCCACCCAAGCGCTTTCAGTTTGGCATTGCTAATGTAATATCGTTTGTCATTGAACGGGCGGTCTTCCACGTATTCAATCCACTTCACACAATCTGCATCATCTCCCTTGATTAGGTGTATGAGCAGCTGCGCAATGTCCATGATGCTGTATTCCATGCCCTCATCGCACCCGATGTTGTAAATCTCGCCCACGGCTCCGCGCTCCAGAATGGTCATGAATGCAGCAGCCGCATCGCTCACGTGCAGGAACGCGCGCATGCAGGACCCATCCCCCTGTATTGACACCGGCTGGTTTGCGCGCAGTTGTTGAATGAACCGGGGAATGACTTTTTCGGGATACTGCCCGGGTCCGTACACATTGTTTCCGCGGGTGATGATGATCGGCATTCGGAAACTGTGGTAATACGACTGCGCAATGAGCTCGGCCGCCGCTTTGGTGGCAGCGTACGGGTTGGTCGGACACAGGATGGACTGCTCCGTTTTCGCATCATCATTAACCCCGCTTCCGCTTGCGCTTTTGAGCATGGACTCGCCGTACACTTCGTCCGTCGAAACGTGGATGAATTTTTGAAGCTGCGGGCAGTGCAGCCGCGCCGATTCCAGCAAATTGTGCGTTCCCATGACATTGTCCATCGTGTATTCCAACGCATCCGTGAACGACGTCTGCACATGGGACTGGGCGGCAAAATGCACCACATGCGTCACGTCAAACACGCTGAAGATGCTGTCAATTTCGTCCTTGCATCGCAGGTTGCACTTGACAAACACGTAGCGCAGGTCACCTCTAATGTGTTCGGCCACATTGTTCGGATTTGCGCAATAATACAGAGCATCCGCATTGACAATGCGAGCGTGCTTGAATTGGCTCCACATGCCATTAATGAAATGCGACCCGATGAATCCGGCTCCGCCAGTCACCAGAATCGTGGTTGTCTCGGCGTCTTCAATGTCTGCGGTTGGGACCACCGCCGCCGCAATGGGGATGGGTCTCGATGGGTCCCGTTTATAAGTTGCCATGAGGTCTTTTATTGCATCCCGAATCGTTTTCACGTTCGGAAACAGGCGCTGCAATTCGTGCGTGTCCAGCCAGTTATTCGAGCGCTTGGACGCCAGGACGGCGTCCTGTTCCGCCAATGAAAAATTGCGCCATTCAAATGCCGGGTCCACGTGCTGTTTATACAGGGTCAAAATTTCGTTGTGGCTGATGACGCCGGGATTGGTTAGGTTCAACGTGCCGACGTGTCTCAAGCGCATGAGCTCCAATGCCATGGGCAGCAGCTCCGGCAGCACCGACATGGAGTTCGGAATGGAGCACACCTTTTCATAGCGCGTGATTTTGGTGATGAAATTGCGCGGATGGTCTTCGCCCACAATCGGCATGCGAATGCGCAGATTCAGAATGGCTTGACCTTGCCGGCCGTGTCGCCACACCATGTACTGGTCGGTAAACCCCTTGACAATCGAATAGCTGGACCCGAAAAAATTGGGCGCGTCCGTCTCTTTGAATGCATACGCATGGTCGCTGCACGCGTCTGTGTCGTTGAAGATACACCCTGTTCCAAGATACGTGTAATGGATGCCGCGGTCCGCGCACAGCTGCGCAAGAATGATGGGCGCCATTAGGTTGTCGCGCACATTTTCCACCAGCTTTCCGGGCTGCTCCAAATAATCAATGGTTGTAAAATTCTCTCCATGCGTGCGTCCAAGAAAGGATATTATGTGGGTTGGCGCAAATGCATCAATTTCCTCTTCCAGATTTGCAATGTGGTCCAGGTCAACCCGTTCCACCGCAATGCGATGCTCCAATGACACATTCACACTTGATGCATTTAACACCGACACAAACTGTTGCCCTATCCAGCCGTTGCCTCCAAACACTAGTATGCGCATCGATTAGCAATTCGTTAATAATATAACAAGTCAGCGTGTCATTATATTTATTTAGTGGCATATATTATATTTGCAATACATTATACACGCCTAATACAAATTTGACATGGGGTCATGCAAAACCCGAAGTAAAAAGGGAGGGGTAAAGGCATCCAAACGAACCCCAGATGGCCAATTTGTTCCTTCAAACGATCCAGATGCAATTGTTCCACATTTGTTTTCGGTTTTTACAGATTTTCAGCTTGCGTCGGCCTCATCTAAATTTTCAACCGTCTTTCGAGCAACCATGATAACTTCGGGTCAGGATTCGATACGCATTAGAAGCCAACTCACAGATCCAGTGGTGGGTCGATTGTCCCAAATGCAAATGGCCGACAGACCGCGACATGTGGACCTCGGCGAAATCCTAACAAATTGCTGCATTAAGGTGTCAATCATTAGTCCATCGGGCGAGCTGGACAAATTGACCCCCTACAATGGTGTCAAAAAATGTGCAGTTAGCAGCGAAGATGCATTAAAAGAAGTTACCACTCAATCTGAACTATATCAGAAGCTATTGTGTGTAAATGGGGGAGTGTTTATTCCAGATGTAATTTCACACTTGCACATGAACGCTAACAGATGGAATGGTTTCATTCATCCTCTGAGAGGGCAGATGAACCCGCAAACACTAGATGCAATTGACTGGATTGGAAGACAATTGGCTTACGCCCCTGGCCGCACCATTGTTTTGAATATCATGGAATTAATCCCTGGCGAATTTAAAACATTGTCGTCTATTCCGCACGAAAGCCATGGGTTTAAACAAGCGACATTGCGCGCCGCAGCCAGCCTTGTGGTGCTGGAAATTAAAGGTGATGGCAAAATTCCATGTGATGCGCACAGTGGAAATGCAATGGCTCGCCCAGATGGGTCGGCATTGCAGTTAATCGATTTTGGACGCATATTGAATTTACACGATGCATGGGATGTGAAAGTGTTGCATGGGTGTTTTCGAAGGTTGTGCACCTCCCCAAGCATGCCACAATTGAAGGAAAAACTGTGTGTGTTTTTGGGTTGCACGCAAGCCGAAGAATTGTACAATGCGGTTGATGCTGAAATCGAATTTCTCAAAAGGAATGACCCCGAATGTTCCAAGCTCGCGGCGTCTGGAGGACACGCACCCCAAAATGTGCATCGCACCTTAATGATGATTGCGCTCATTGATTTCACGTTTAATCGATACAAATTTTCAAGTGTTCATTTGCAATGTGCCACAATTATGCGGTCGGTGTATCCAGTTCCGCGCATGTTTGACGGCATTGAAGAGTTTTTAGACAATGGCAGACTATCATTTGCCGTGTTTTTAGAAAAACATCAAAATCCGACTGGGATTCAAATTCAAATGGCGGAAAATATTGCGGAAATTGCTGCATTTATACAACCAATGATAAGTGCGTGTGAACGAATGGGTCCGCCAAGACGTCACGGCGATAAATTTAGACTGGGTCCTGACACCCCGAGAGCATCCGATGAAGCAGTCGAACCACTGATGCGGACACACAGTTCACACAGTTCACACAGTTCACACAGTTCACACAGTTCACACAATGCTGGTGGCAGGCGGCGCCGCACGCTGCGTCGACGACGGTGATTTGATAATTTAATAATATAACAATATAACATCATAATTCATAAGGATGCCAATACAATTCGTGGTGCTAATCATTGCAGGAGTTGTCATGGGAATTGCGATGATAGCTCGGTGTTATCTAATATGCTGTTTTAACTTTAAACATCCAACCTGAAAAACAATATGGCAAATAAAGAGAATAAATGTAAATTTATAATGCATGCAATATATAACACATCCATTATTGTTGATTCCATTCTCCCATTATCTCTCATTATGGTCCGTTCAAAACTGAATCCAGACATAAACTATCGGGAGTACAAGCAGTTGGAGCGCGATGACGCTGACTATGATGCCTGCATGTATGAAATCGAGCTTTTAGGAAAAGAGGTGCGCATTGCAATTGGCCGCGGCAAGACCGAGAAGGCGGGCATCATCTATTATCCCATGTATTTAATCAACACGGATGACCGGGTTTCAAAGCAGATCGGGTTGTTTGAAATCAAGGCCGACCAAGCCAGCGACGTTTTAGATGACGACGATGATTTGGACATCGACAAGTTGCCGCACCCCCTCGTGTATTCCTTTGTCACCGCCGGCATGTTGGAGACCGACAGTCGTGGCAAGAAGGCGGCATTGGAACCGGAACAAGTTCAAGAAAAGGGCGCGTCTGAAGTGGAAGAAGTGGAAGAACCAGTTATGTCGCCAGTCCAGGAGCAGGTCCAAGACCAAGACCAAGACCAAGACCAAGACCAAGACCAAGACCAAGACCAAGACCAAGACCAAGACCAAGACCAAGAAAAAGAAAGCGCAGATGCGCTGCGTTCCAAGCTGAAGGCGCTTAATTTGCCGGCGCAAACCAAGGACACCGCCCTGAATGAGCACGCCGAATACAGGAAGCTGCCCAACGAGCCGTGGATACAGACGCACATGCAAAACAGCAATTTTGGCATAACGGACAATGAAGCAGGCGGTGATTGCCTGTTTGCCGTGATTCGCGACGCCTATCGCACTCGCGGCAAATACGTGGAAGTGCCCGAACTCCGTCGCAAGCTGGCAGCGGAAGCCACCGAAGAGGTGTTTGATGGATACAAGGAAAAATACACCATGACCGCGGACTCCATTGCCACCACCACAGCGGAGATGCGCGAGCTGGCGGAGAACCATGCGAAGATGAAGCAGCGCCTGGAGCGCACAACGGATGCCAAGGAGCAGCAGGCCATCATTGCCGAGTCGCGCAAAATTGCGGAAAAACACAAGCATCTGAAATCCGAGCTGGCACTCACTCGCGAATTGCTGCAGGATTTCCATTTCATGAAGCATGTTAATACGCTGGAAGATTTCCGAGAGATGCTGAAGTCCTGCGCCTTTTGGGCCGACACGTGGGCCATTTCTACACTGGAGCGCGTGCTGCGCATCAAACTCATCATTCTCTCGTCGGAGCGGTTTCATGCGGGGGAAATGGGCGGCGTGCTGCAGTGCGGCCAGCTGAACGACCGCGTGCTGGAAGATGCGGGCACATTTGAGCCGGACTTCTACATCATGGCGGACCACATGGGCATGCACTACAGGCTCATCACCTATAAAGGAGAAGCGCTGCTAACATTCCGAGAGATTCCCTATGATATTAAAATAATGGTGATAGAAAAATGCATGGAACGCAATGCGGGGCCGTATTACCTGATTCCGCAATTCCGCACGTTCCGCGAGGAGGAGCTGGGCCTGAAGGGCGCAGACTTGGAGGAAGCCGAGGCAAAGAAGGTTCCTTCCTCCGCGCATGCGACACACGCTCCGTTGTACGATGACGCCACCGTGTTCCAGTTTTACAGCAAGAGCATGGACAAGCCGCTGCCGGGAACGGGCTCGGGTGAAACCATTGAGCGCGCCGACATTCCAAAATACGCGGAGCTGGCGAAAGAATCGCCGCAGTGGCGCAAGATGTTGTCCAATTTTTGGGAACCGCCCGGCGACGACAAGGAGAAGGCGCTGTTCTTAATGGACGGCCACAAGTGGCGCACGCTGGAGCACTATTTGCAGGGCGTCAAATTCCGAAAGGACAATCCCAAGCACTACCTGCAATTCTCGCTGGATTCTGGGTCCGACATGTCCAAGAATCCGACGCTGGCAAAATCGGCAGCCAAGGATGACAAATACAAGGACATAAAACCAGATGCGGATTTTAATTTGCGAGAAGAGAAGGAGCGCGAGGATGCGCAATACGCCAAATACAGCCAAAATTCTTATTTGACCGACATGCTTTTGAACACGCGGAATGCCAAACTGGTGCATTTTAGGCGCGGGAAACCGCCTGCGGTGTGCAACGAACTCATGCGCGTTCGGCACCGGCTGCAACAGGAGAAGCGTAAAACCTAAAAACCTCTAAACCAATTATCTATGACATAATTTCAAATATAATGAAAATACAATATAGCAATATATTCATTATATTCATTATATTCTCTCGCATTCCATTCATCTCATTCATTGCATTTATCCATTCATCTCATTTATGCCATTCGATTCATCCACTGCCAAGACCCTGCACAAGGTGTTGCATGGCTTGTATTCGGACATGCAGCGCGCGCATGCGGCGTGCGCCTTGCAGCATCTAGAGCCAACCGTTCGACCCATCGACCACTGGAGAAAATTGCCGCTTCCCGCCGACATGGCGGATTCAGGGGGTGCCATACAAAGCAACTACTTCCCCGAAGAAATCCAGCGCCACATCCTGAATGAACACGCCACGGCCATAACATACCGATTCACGGTTTCCATAAACGGCAACAGTCGCAGCATTGTTCTGCATTTTGTGGTGTTCAATAAATTGGAACCCGATTTGAAAAAAATGCTGGCACATGCGCGCCGCGTGTGCACGCTCATTCACCTGGTGTCAATGCACGCTTCCCGGACCACGTGTTCCTCCACACTGAACATTTTCATCTACATGACCAAATTCAAGAAGCGGTTTCCGATCGCGATGGGAGAGACGATTGATGCCGAACACGCCAACACGGGTCTCTCGTATCACTGCGCAAGGAACAACGACCTCGTGGTGTATCGCAAGGAGGAGTGGTTCAAGGTACTGATTCACGAATTGTTTCACGCGTTTGGGCTCTCGTTCATCGAGCATGATATGCCGCCGGGGGTGGATGCCGCAATGCAGGCCACATTGCAAAAAACGTATGCCATTTCGCATGCGGTGCGAGTGTATGAAACGTATTGCGAGATATGGGGGCGCGTGCTGAACGTGTGTTTTGCGTGTTTTTCGCCGAGCCCCTCCTCCTCCTCTGACAGCATGCTGGGCGCTTTAAATCCGAAACTCAACGCCTTCATTGAATGCGTCATGGACGGCCTGCACCGGGATGCGCAATTCGCCCTGCATCAATACGCCAAAATGATGCACTACATGGACATTCCTTGTGCCGTCATTTGCAATCCAACCAGAGAAAACCGGGCCATCGTGGCCGAAAAATACCGTGAAAGCACCAACGTGTTTGCGTATTACGTTATGACATGTGCCCTGCTGAATTCTCCGGACGCGTTCCTGGTGTGGTGCTACAAAAACAATCCAACGACCGCCGCAAAACCGCGGGCCAATGTCATGCAGTTTCGCACCTCGATTCCGTCCAATTTCAACGGGTTCATGGAGCTGCTGCACCATTGCAAGCAGCGATGCCCGGTTCCTCCCGAAGTGGATGCTGCGGGTCGGGATGATGTGCTGGGTTCAACGATGCGCATGACGAGTGAATAAAGTATGAAGCGACCCAATTTTAGTGAAAAATTGATTTTGAAAATTGGACATTAACTCACAAGGCACGCAAAGCACACAAGGCATACAAACAATCAACTCACACCCAATCCATCATGGGCGTTAAAAATTTAAACCAGTTCGTCCGGAAGGAGTGCCCGGACGCAATCAAAACTGTGAATCTGTCCGACCTGGCAGGCAAAGTCGTTGTCATTGACGCCAGCATATACATGTACCGTTTCATTGCCGACCAAGCGCTGTTGGAAAACATGTACACCATGGTGTCGCTTCTTCTAATGCGCAACGTGGTGCCCGTGTTCATATTTGACGGCAAACCGCCAGATGAAAAGCGCGACCTGTTGAATCGGCGCCAGCATTTGAAACGGATTGCAGAACGAAAGTACAACATGGTGAAGTCGCAAATGGAAACGAGTTGTAGTCGAGACGAAGATGCAACCCATTTGCTGAAGACGCTACGGCGGCGGTTCGTTCGCGTGTGCGATGCGGATTTTGAACGCGTGAAAATGCTGCTGCAGGCGCTCGGGGTGCAATACATTATGGCCACCGGTGAGGCAGACGCGCTGTGCGCGCAAATGGTGCTGAAACGCAAAGCCCATGCGTGCATGTCGGATGACACGGACATGTTTGTGCACGGATGTCCGCGCGTGCTGCGGCACTTGAACCTGATGGATGAAACCGCAACATTGTATGACATGTCCAAAATTTTGAATCTGCTGGGCATCTCAATGACCGAATTTCGCCAAATTTGCGTGGTTTCAGGCACCGATTACAACTGCACAAATGCCGCAACTGCCGCCAATGATACCCCCTTTCATTTGCATTTGAAACTCACATTGAAACTGTTCAAACAGTACAAAAAAACCATCCAAGAAGCGAGCTCAACGGACGGCATTGTGGCCACCGACTTTTACACGTGGTTGTATCACAACTGCATCACAATCAATCCGCGCTTGAAATTTGATTACGACGCCATCACGGCAATTGACGACATGTTTAATGTGGCAGCCAATGCGCGCATGAAATTGCCAGATTGCAACAAGAATGCAAACAACAACCGTGTAATCGATTGTGATTTGTTACACACAGTCATGGCACATGAAAATTTCATATTTGTTTGAATAGCATTTGAAAAAAATAAAGGCAATTGATGCTTTTATTTTATTTGGTTATTTTTATGTTTTTAGTGCATTTGTTTTTATATATTTTATGTGATTTTTAGTGCATTTGTTTTTATATATTTTATGTGATTTTTAGTGCATTTGTTTTTATATATTTTATGTGATTTTTAGTGCATTTGTTTGTTTTTAAACAACGCTAACGGCGACAGGCTTTGCGGTGGTGGCAAAGTGGGGGGACATGTAGCGCTGAAGGTTGAAGTAGGTGAGCTCCTCACCCTTCTTCAACTTGAGCAGAGACTTGAGCTTGGCGTCAGGGTTGATGCGACGGCCGTTCTCCTTGTCCTGAAGGTTGTTGTTGCGGATGTAGGCGTTGATCTCGCGAGTGACCTCGGTCCTGGCCATCTCGGAACCGTCGGTCTTGCCGAGAAACTCGGACAACTCCTTGGAAATGAGGGTGGGCTTCACGAAGCCGGAGGGGGCACGGTTGCCGACCTTGCGACGCTTCTTAGCGCTGGCCTTCTGAGCGGTGCGAATCTCCTTGACGGCGTGGCGCTCAAGGGCGCGGAGCTCGGAGCGGAGGGTGGCGGCAAAAGCAACAACCTGCTGCAACTTGGAAGAAATGGAGGCAAACTGAGCAGCGATGATGGACTCAGTGGAGGGAACTGCGGCAGCGTCGACGGCCTCAGCAGCAGGAGCAGCGGCATCAGCAGCAGGAGCAGCAGCAGGAACAGCGGCGGCGGCAGCCTTGGGGGTCTTGGGAGTCTTGGGCTCCTTAACCTCCTTGGACTCCTTAGGAGCCTTAGCAACCTTGGCGGCGGCAGGAGTGGCGGGAGCAGGAGAAGCGGAAGCAGAGGGAGTGGAGGAAGCGGTTGCCGAAGCGGAGGTCTTTGTCGTCTTAGCCATTGTGTGTGTTTGTTTATACCCTCTATAGAGATGTCTTTTTAAGCTTTTTTACGAATTAAATCTTTATTGGATTTGCAATGCAGTTGCCGTCTCAAAATCGCCTAAATGTTTTGATGTTTTGATGTTTTGATGTTTTGATGTTTTGATGTGATCACGGATTGTACATAACAGATTCATACAGCCATGGCATGGCATTTCGAGCGGATTGACTCACCAACGTAAGTGCAGACAACACGTAATATGACCCCAGACCCCGGCTGTCGCGGGTATTTCCCGATGTTATAAACGTGTTCATAAGTTGAATCCCCGCATGCTTAATGGTCTCGGCTTGTGAATAGCTGTCCATCCGCAAATCAACGTATCGAAACGGGTCGCCATAGGGCGGACAAATCTCTTGTTTCACTTGCATCATGATTTGCGCTCGGTAATTCCAAATGTCGGCCAACTCGCGCATGAATCGCATGATTTGCACCCCATTCAGCTCGCCAAACCACGCTGAGTCGGCGTAGTGCCCGTGCGAATTGATTTGTTGAAACACGAGCACCAGATGATGTTCGTCCTGCTGGTGCACGGACAGCACGGGCTCGGGCTCCACTTCAATGATGCATTTCACACCCAGAATGCGAGTCAGCCGAATTTTTCGGTACATTTGGCGGCGCAGCGTGAGCGGAAATGGAATGCGATTGTATGGATTGGATGGGCTCGATTGCCCGTTGTTCAATTCAGTTTCATAATAAGTGTGCAGCGACATGACGTCAAACCCGTACACCACACCCTTATCATCCTGAAAGCTTATGAATTGATTGCGCGGAATGTCGCTCATCAGCTCCATACTGTAGAAGTCGGTGCCATTCACACACATCGAACGGTCTTTGTAGGCCGGTCCACTCATGCGCGCGTGCATCTTGCAGAAATTTCTGCGAACCAGGCGCTGAATGCGGGTTATGAAATGCGACTGAATCAAATGCGTGTGAACCCGCGACTTCAGCTCTTGCTTGGTTCCGCTGCATTTGATGCCATAGTGCTTGCACACGTCCTTAAGCGCGGACACTTTGTGTTCGGAATGCATGAACGCATCATGATCCGCAAATGCGGGAATGCGTGGGGGGCCTTCTTTGCAGACCCGCTTTTTTACCTGGACACGTTTTTTGACGGGTTTGATGGTGTCCTGATTGGTTATGTTTATGATGTCGTTATATATATCGTCATCCATATATTCATTATATACATTGATTTGATTGTCAATCAGGGTGTTGTTGATGTTGTTGATGTTGTTGATGTTGTTGATGTCATGATTTAGGCCATTGACAATTATGTCATACGGACCCGAACCCTGCGTCTGCATGATGGGGTGTGGTTTTATTATTATACTACGTATATTTTTTTATATCTTTTCACAATTGATTGATGACAACATTAAGAATGCATTTCCAAACGACTTAAACTTTTTTTATTATCCCAATACATAACCCAATCGCCTAATATGAAGCTTATTCCATGCCTGTTGTTGTTGTGCACACTGTCCATGACAGCTAGCATTCCAATTGACGCTCCTCACGAGCAGAATCACACGCATCATGCACATCATCGCTATCCACAGCATGAATTAAATGCCACTCATGCATTCAATGCCGCCCATGAATTAAATTCCACCCATGAA
>Ga0315288_10002112_pt1 | contig 25765 bp, 22 predicted proteins | sample YL17G11_20_MG_FD_203454 | JGI IMG/M metagenome (GOLD analysis project Ga0315288, IMG submission 203454) | Sediment microbial communities from Yellowstone Lake, YNP, Wyoming, USA - YL17G11_20 | ecosystem: Environmental > Aquatic > Freshwater > Lake > Sediment | place: USA: Wyoming | collected... | reverse complement strand
GCCACGAAGACGCCGATCACGAGGCCGGCGAGGGCGCCGGCGGCGACGTTGAGCTTCATGTCCGGCCCACTCGGCGAGTCGGGGATTGCCGCCTCGTGCAGAAGCCGGGGCTGCTCGACCTGCTTGGCGGTCAGCAGTATCAGCTCGGTCTTCTGAAGGTACGACTGGATGGCCTCCTGCACGGTGGCGGCCGCCTGCACGATGGCCACGTAGGGTGCGGCGGCGGCGGCCTTCTCGCCGGCCGTGCCGCCGCCGTCGGCGATGGCCACAAGGCCTCGCTGCGCCGCGTGGCTGCGGGCGACCGAGGAGGCGAGGGCTTTCTTGTTCTCGACCAGCTGCGCCTCGAGGAGGGCGATCTTCTCGTTTACGCCGCCGCCGATGCGCTCCAGCAGTACCTCGGCCAGAGCGTTGGCCGCGGCCGCGGCGCGCACCTTCTTGGTGTCTGTGACAGCGATGACGACGATGTTGACCGCGGAGGTCGTCGTCTTGATGGTCTGTGACGGCGTCTCGACCGTGACCTCGCGGCGCAGCAAGCCGGAGGTGATGCCCATGCCGGCGCGCCTGGCGGCCTCGGCGAGTACCGCCTGGCTGGAGATGAGCTGGGTGGATGCCTTGACGTTGGAGTTGAGGCCCGCCATGGGATTGCCGTTGGCGTCCGTGGTCTGCCCGATGTAGACGGAGGACGTGGCGGTGTACTCCTTGGGGGAAGTCAGGGTGAGCAAGGCTCCGACGACGGCGCCCAGCACGACGAGGCCGGCGATGACCCACCAGTTGCGGGCAAGCACGGTCATCCAGGAGCCTACGTCGTCGGCGGTGCTGTCGTTGGCGCTCATGCGATCCTCCGGGTCAGGGTCACCGCACATCCTACCCCAGGCGGCCGCAACCGGGCAGCGGGGCCGCGCAGGTCCTCATGGCCGCGCCCCGTGGTCGGTACGGACCCGCTCCAGGATCGCCAGGTAGTCGTGCGCCAATCTGCGTCGGTCGTAGTGCTCGAGCACGAAGCGGCGGCCGTTGCGGCCGAGCCGGCGGCCCTCTTCGGGGTCGTCGGCGAGGCGCTCCACGGCCGCCGCCAGCGCGGCGTCGTCACCCGGAGCGAACACGATGCCGCAGTCCGCGGCCTCGATGATGGCGCTCCCCTCGCCGCGCAGGCCGGCGATGATGGGCTTCTCCATCGCGGCGTCCTCGAAGATCTTGGACGGCAGCACGGTGGAGAACAGCGCCTTGTCGCGCATGTGCACGAGGCAGGCGTCGCTGCTCGCCAGGTACATGGGCAGCTGGGCGCGTCCCACCATGCCGGTGAACACGACGTTGCGCAGGCCCTGGTCGCGGGCGGCTTGCTCGAGCTCGGCGCGCCGGGCGCCGTCGCCGACGACGAGGAGGACGATGTCGTCGCGGCCGCGCTCGCGAAGACGGTGCCCGGCGCGCAGCACGACGTCGAGACCGTGCGCCATCCCCACGGTGCCTGCGTAGGTCAGCACGTACTTGCCGTCGAGGCCCAGGCGGGCGCGCAGGGCTGCGTCCGGCGCGCGCGGCACGAACAGGTCGGCGTCGACGCCGTTGGTGACCACCTCGACCTTGGCGTCGGGCACACCCTGTTCGAGGACGTGCTGCCTGTAGCCGGCGCCCACGGCGACGATGTGGTCGGCCGCGGCGTAGAGCGCGCGCTCGAGCTTCTCGAGCGCGTGGATGACACGGCCTTCCTTGAGCGCGCCGACGGCGGTGATCGAGGCCGGCCAGATGTCGCGTATCTCGAGGACAAAGGGCGCGCCGTGAGCCCGACTCACGGGCACGCCGGCGCAGCCGGCAAAGAACTGCGGCGACGTGGCGATGACCACATCGGCGCGCGGGCGCAACAACGCCCCGGCTACCCCGGCGGTGACCAGATAGGAGAAGAAGTTGAAGCCTCTCAGCAGGCGGCCGCGATTGGCGGCCAGGTACGTCCACACGCGCACCGTGCGGATGCCGTCGATCCACTCCTGCTGGCAGAGGCGGTTGCGGTACCCCTCGTAGACCACCCCGGTGGGCACGTTGGGGGCGCTGGTGATCACGGTCACGCGGTGCCCCTGGCGGGTCCACTCGCGGGCCATGGAGTGCACGCGCGCCGCCGGGGCGTTGTTCTCGGGCACGAAGTAGTGGCTCAGGAAGAGGATGTGCATGCGCTCAGGCGTCCCAGAACATCTGGTCGTAGTAGCGCACCGTGCGGCGCGATGGGCGGACGGCGGCCTGGGCGAGAGCGACCGCTTCGCGGTCCAGCTCGCCCAGCGCGTACTTGACGCCCAGGTACGGGAGGTTGAAGTCCTCCTGATACACGAAGGTCGACACGCGCGGGTTCACCTCGAGCAGCCTGTCGCCCTTGAACTGGATGTTGACGAACCAGTCGAGGCCCGCATGGCGGCAGATCTCGCCGGAGACCCGCACGAGGTCGGGGCGGTCAACGGTCTTGAACGCCATGGCCAAGCCGGTGCTGATCTCCTCGCGCGTCTTGGTCTGGTGAAGGATGACCTCACCGGCGCCGGCGAGCGCGTCCACCGTGTATTCGGGGCCCTCGAGGAACTCCATGAGCAGCAGGCGCGGGAAGGGCCGCAGGTCACGGAAGGCGGCGACGAAGTCGTCGAGCGTGAGAGGGAGGTTGCCGCCGCGCTCGGCGAGCAGCTGGCGGGCCACGTCGACGCGCGGCTGCAGAACGTGGAAGCCGCGCGAGCCCTTGCCCACCGGCGGCTTGAAGCACACCGGCGCGTCCGGGTAGCCGAGGTCGCGGGCGGCGGCCACGAACTCGTCCAGCGAGGCGGGCACGACGGACTTCGGCTGCGGCACCGTCGTGCCCTGCAGCGCCGCGTACATGGCCGCCTTGTCGGCACACAGGGCGACGGCCTCGGGCGCGGCGACCAGGACGCGGGCGCCGAGGTCGGTGAACGTGGCGCGCGAGCGCGCCACCGGGCCGACCTCGGCCGACGACTGCACGAAGAGCACGTCCGGGCGCTCGCGCGCGACCACGGTGGCCAGCGCCGGCACGTAGTCGTCGCCGGCTCCCGGCGGGACGGTCGCGAAGTCGTCGCAGAGGAAGCGCCCCACGGCGTCGGCGCGCGCGTCGACGCCGACGATGCGGATCTCGCGCTCGCCGTTGGCCTTGAGCATGCGGATGAGCGTCGCCGCGCCGGGGCAGCCGGCGGCCGTGAGGACGAGCTTCAGAGGAGGCAGGGTCATGCGGGCGGCGGGGCGGCGGGGCTGGGCGCTAGAGGATCCAGCGGTAGACCTCGAACACTTCGGCGAAGTCCAGACCGACGTCGATGCCACGGGTGAGCGCGACGTTGCGGATGTAGTCCTCGTTGGTGTAGTTGCGGTGCCCCTGGCTCTCGTAGCAGGCCAGCGCCCGGACCTTCTTGTCCACGTGGCGCTTCTCGAGCCGCACGTAGGCCTGGTGGGAGAAGTTGAGGTTGTTCCAGGGGATCTCGTAGGCCAGCACGGTGGTGCGCTTGAAGGCGCGCAGACCCTCCTCGGCGATGGTCTTGTGGTCCTGGTGGAGGTCGATGAGCGCCGGCATCATGACGCAGTCGGGCTTGAGCTCCTGCTGCAGGACGATCATCTCCTCGAGGATCTCCTGGCGCATCTGCGGGAAGGTGCGGACCTCGAAGTCGTAGACCTTCAAGCGGGCTTCGTCGATGCCCAGCAGCGACGTGGCGGCGCGGACTTCGTGCCTGAGCACGTCCTTGGGGAAGCCCTCGGGCACCGACTTGGCGGCGGTCGAGAAGGCGGCGTAGGTGACCATGACTCCGCTTTCTGTCAAGCGCGCCATGGTGCCGCCGCAGCCGAACTCGCCGTCGTCGGTGTGCGGGGCGAGGACGAGGACGTTGCTGAATCCTTCGATGCTCACGGTGTGGTCACCCCTTGATCGTCGCGGGAGCCGGCCGCCGAAGGCAGCCCGGCGCAGAGCGAACCGTAGAAGTCTACCAAATCGCTCGCCAGGGCTTCCCAGGAGTAGCGCCGTTCCACGGCGTCGCGGCCGCGGCGGCCCATGCCGGCGACCTGCTCGCGGTCGGCGAGTAGCCGGCGCACGCCGCGCAGATGCCCTTCGGCGCCGGCCGGCACGGCGAGGCCGCATTCCTCGAGGCGCACGATCTCGCCGCGCCCCGGCAGATCGCTGACCAGCGCGGCGAGCCCCGACGCCATGCCCTCGAACAGCTTCGTCGGTACGGTGGGGTTGTCGTGCTGCCGGCTGGGCAGCGAGGGCACCCAGACCACGTCGGCGGCGGTCAGGTACCTGGGCAGCGCGCCCGGGGGGACGCGCCCGAGGAGCTTGACGCGGTCGTGCAGCCCGGCAGCGAGACGCCGCCGGGCTTCGTCTTCCATGGCCGGGTCGGCGAACACGCCGCCCAGGTACAGCACCGCCTCGTCGACGTCGAGCTGCTCCATGACGTCGAGCATCAGCGCGCAGCCGCGGTCGCGGCGCAGGCTGCCCACGTAGGCGATCTTGAGGCGCGGGTCGGCGGCCAGGTCGGGCAGCGGCTCGGCGCCGGCGAAGCGCTCCACGCGGGGGTAGTTTGGCAGCGCGAGCCGCAGCCGCGGCTTCTCGCCCAGCGCCCCGAACTGCTGCTCGGTGACGGTGATCGCTCCGTCGGCCAGAGCGGCCAGGCGGCGCTGCGCCACGGCGGTGGCGCGCGCCGCAGGCGGGCGCACCGCCGCCGGGATGTAGTGCTTGGCGGCTATCTGCTCGGGTACGTACTCGTGCATGTCGTAGACCAGCCGCGGCACGAACCGGCGCAGCGCCGGGAAGAGCGTGAGCAGCTCCGGATCATGGACGTGCACCACCTCGGGGCGCAAGGCGCGCACGGCGGCCAGCACCTCGCGCGCGCCAAGCCAGCGCCGGCTGCGCGGCCGCTCCGGCAGGGGGCGGGACAGCACGCCGTAGCGGTCGCGGGTCGCCGGCGCGCCGGGGGCGAGGTAGCAGACCTCGTAGCCGGCCTCGGCCAGGCTGCGGCATTCGCGCTCGCGGATGCGCGGGTCGTCGGGCTTGTGGACCACCGAGACGTGGACGACACGGGTCACGGGGCGGCCTCCCCCGTACCCTCCCGCCAGCGCTGCACGATCTCCCCTGCCGAGGTCACCAGGCCGCCCTCCGCCTGAGCCCATTCCACGAGGCGCCAGTAGACGTCGTCGTAGCCCCGCGCCGAGCGCCGGTCGAAGCGGTTGTTGTGCCACAGGATGGCGACGCCGCCCCCGCCGGCCCGCACCCGCGCCAGGAGGTCGCGGCAGGCGCGCTCGGCCCCGGCGGCGTCCAGCGCCCGGTACTGCGGTCCCATGAGACTGGTGTCCATGATCGCCAGGGGCAGTTCGAGCAGGCGCAGCGGCCGCTCCTCGTCAAGGTGGTAGGGGTGGAAGGGGAACGAGGCGCCGCAGCGGAAGCCCTCGTGCTCGGCGAAGGCCAGGCTGGTGTCGTAGGTGAAGCCGGCGTCCTCGACGATACGCAGCGTCTCGTGGTAGAGGCAGCGCAGGTAGTGGTAGCGGATGCCGGAGATGTCGGCTGCGGACCTGTGGGCCAGATCGTCGCGATCCAGCCGCAGTGCGCTCGCGCTGCCGCGGTCGGCGTCGTTGCCGTGCAGGCCGATCTCGCGTCGCCCGCGGCGCAGCAAGCCGAGCACTGCCGGGATGCGCCGCCGATAGGTCCCGGGCTGGTTGCCGTCCTGCCGGTGCGCGTGGCTGGCGATGATGAAGAACGTGGACGCGGCGCCGCGCTCGTCCTCACCGCTGAGAAGACGGGGGAAGGTCCAGAAGGGGTCGCTGCGCCGCGGCAGGTGCACGGTGGCCCATTCGCGCAGATCGCCGAGCTCGCGGCGCAGGGCGCCGCGGTCGCCGCGGCGCAGGGCGCGGGCGCTGCGCACGCCCGTGGCGGCGAAGCCGCGCGGGGTCCAGCGCCACAGGTTGTCCACGTCGTGGGTGAGTGCGACGGCGAAGCCGCCGGAGGCGGCCGGCCCGTCGCTCCACACCCAGCCGCTCGGCGGGAGTCCCTCCAGACCGAGCTCGGCCAGGCGCGGCGCGAGGAGCGCGCGCAGCAGGGCGACGTAGCGGTCCACGGCCGGCTCCTCGATCTTGAGCGCCGGGTTGGCGGCGAACACGCCGGCGGAGTATGGCAGCCGGCCGAAGCGGTCGCGTGCGCTCGACGTGCGTTCGTCCCAGCAGGCCAGGAGGGCGAAGGCGGAGGAGACGAGGTCGAACGGCAGGGAGAAGCCGTTGCCGGGCGCAGCCGGAAAAGCCCCCACGGCGTCCCCGGCCGGCGTCTTCAGCGTCGTGAAGGCGCCGCCGGCCAGCGGCTGCCGCCTTTCGAAGAGGTCGACCGCGCGGGCGTCGCAGGGGATCGTCGGCACGCCGGCGAGGGGCGCCGGCGCGTAGGCGAGCGCGCAGCCGCCTGCGGCTTCGCGCTCGCGGACCAGCCGCACGCGCCGGCCCAGCGGCGCCAGCAGCGTGCCGAGCACCCACTGCGCACGCGGCGCGAATGCAGCCGGCGCGTCAGAGAAGACGTCCAGAGTCGCCGGCCCGGCCACTCAGTTCTCCTCGCGCGTGCTCGGCCGGCGGCGGGCGATCTGCAGCGCGACCCGTCCCACGTTCTTGATCCCCGGAACCGGGTCTTTCAGCGAGAGCACGCCATCGACGCGCGCGCCTTTGAGTGAGCGCGCCCACTCCAGCGGCGACAACTGCCGGTGCCACATCTCGCGCGCCGCCAGCGGCGTGTCCTTGGTGGCGACGATCCACTTGAGCCCGTCGATCTGCCGCGGGGCCAGAAACGGCTTGCCGATGGCGTCGCGGTAGGCGGCCAGCGACAGATTCACGCCGCAGGCGGTGGAGAGCGCGTGCCACATCCAGTGACGCGCGTTGACCTCCATCAGGCAGTAGCGGCCGTCGCGCGCGTCGCGCTTGAACTCCACCTGGCTGACGCCGTGGTAGCCGAGCTCGACCAGCAGGCGCAGGCCGGCTTCGGCCAGATCCGTGTCCCAACGGCTTACGCCCAGGCGCGCGCTTCCGGCGCCGGCGGGGTGCTGGCGGATCTTGTGACCGGTGAACACCGCCAGCGGCCGCGAGCGCGCGTCCAGATACGACCCGACGCTGAACAGCTCGTCGTCGCCGCCGGGCACGCGTTCCTGCAGCATCAGCGTGCCGAGGTCGGCGACGCTCGGGTAGATGCGGCGCAGGTCGGCGGGCGAGCCCACGTCGAGCAGGTGGCGGTGGAAGCGCTGCTTGAAGGCCAGGGAGTCGACCGGCTTGAGCACGGCCGGATACGGTACATCGCGGGTGGCGGCCTCGACCTCGCCCGGGGTGTCGATGAAGATGGTCGTCGGCGTGTCGACGCCGGCGTTCGAGGCGGCTTCGAGTTGCGCGCGCTTGTCGTGCAGCCGCTGCATCACGTCCCAGCGCGAGAAGGGCAGGTGGTAGTAGCGCTCAAGGCGCTCGGCGTTGCGCGACAGCGCCCAGATGTACTCGTCGTGAGTCGGGAAGAGGACCCCGCGCTGCGGCAGCCGGGCGCCGAGCTCCTCGAGGAAGATGAGGAATGCTTCTTCGTCTTCCTGAGGGTCCGGGCACACCAGGCCGGCGGCATAGCGGGAGGAGAAGCCCAAGGCGTGCACGTCGGTGTCCAGCCCGAGCATCGGGACGCCGTTGACGCCGAGGTCGCGGATCACCCCGAGGCCGTTGGCGTAGCTCACCTGGAAGACCAGCGCCGGCGGGGTCGCTGCGGCGGCGGCGAGGAAGCGGGAGAACCTCATGGCCTCGCCGCCTTTCGGGCGAAGCGCCCTTTGAGCACGCTCTTCAGCTGACGCCCCAGGATCAGCGCTCCCGGCAGCGGGTCCTTCAAAGACAGCACCCCGTCCTGCCTGACCCCATGGTAGCTCTTCAGCCAGGGCCAGACCTGGCGCTCGCCGCGAACGAACTCGCCGAAGGCGTCGCGGGTGTCGGTGATGGTGAGCACCCAGCGTGGCCCGTCGATCTGGCGCGGCGCGGAGAATGGGCGCCCGATCGCGTCCGCGTAAGCGGCGTACGAAAGGTCGACGCCACAGACGGTGGACAGCGAGTGCCACATCCAGTGGCGCGCGTTGACCTCCATGAGGCAGTAACGGCCGTCGCGAGGGTCGCGCTTGAACTCCACCTGGCTGACGCCCCAGAACCCCAGCTCCTGGAGCAGCCGCAGCCCGGCCTCGGCCAGCTCGTCGTCCCACTTGCTTACCGCCATGCGGCAGACCCCGAAGCGCGGCGGGTGCTGGCGGATCTTGTGACCGGTGAACACCGCCAGCGGCCGCGAGCTCGCGTCCAGATACGACCCGACGCTGAACAGCTCGTCGTCGCCGCCGGGGATGATCTCCTGGTACATCAGCGTGCCGCAGTCGTCGACGGTCGCGTAGACCTCGTCCAGCCGGCCGCGGTCGGCGATCTCGAGCACGTGCCGGTGAAAGCGCTGTTTGAAGGCCAGGGACTCGACCGGCTTGAGGATGGCCGGGAAGCCGATCTCTTCCACGCCGCGCTCGAGGTCGGCGGCAGAGTCCACGAACACCGTTTTCGGTGTGTCTACGCCGCAGCGCCAGGCCGACTCCATCTGCTCGCGCTTGTCGTAGAGGCGGACCATCGTGTCCCAGCGCGAAAAGGGGACGAGGTACCAGGGAGAGAGCCGCTCGGCGCACCGCGACAACGGCCAGATGGACTCGTCGTGGGTCGGGAAGACGACGGCCTTCTGCGGCAGCCGGCGGCCGAGGTCCTCCAGAAAGAGGAGGAAGGCCTCCTCGTCCCTCTTGGGGTCGGGGCAGACCAGGCCGGCGGCGAAGCGCGAGCGCAGGCCGACGGCTCGCGCGCTGGGGTCGAGCGCCAGCACCGGGACGCCGTGCGCCGCCAGGTCGCGGATGATGCCGAGCCCGTTGGCGAACGTGGTCTGCAGCACTACCGCCGGTGGCGTGACCGCCGCGCGGGCGAGAAAACGGTCGCAGTCCATCTCTTAGTCCTTTCGCGAAGAGCCGGCGACGACCTCCGCGTAGATGTCGAGCATGCGGCGCGCGTTGCGCTCCCAGGTGAACGACGCCGCGACGGAGCGTCCGGCCGCGCCGACCATGGCGGCTGCGGACGGGTCGGCGAGCGCGGCCCAGAGCACGCCGGTCAAGGCGTCCACGTCGCCGTAGGGCACCAGGTAGCCGCTGACGCCGTCTTCGATGAAGTCGGCGGGCCCCTGATCGACACAGGCGATGACGGGCGTGCCCTGGGTCATCGCCTCCAGGTGTACGAGCCCAAAGCCTTCGGGCGCGCTGGGCAGCGCGAAGACGTCGGCGCGCGCCATCATCGCCAGCAGCTTACCGTGTTCCAGGCGGCCGACGAAGTGCACGTGCTCGGCCAGGCCCAGCTCGGTCGTGAGCGCGCTGAGGCGCCGGCGCAGCGCGCCCTCGCCGGCGATCACGCAGTGCAGATCGGCGTGGTCGCTCTGCAGGCGGGCGAGCGCCTGGAGCACCTGCTCGAAGCCCTTGCCGGGCACGAGGCGGCCGGCGCACAGCACGAGACGGCGGCCCGGCAGGTAGTCCGCCGGCTCCGCCGGCGGTATGTCGGCCGGGCCGCCGTTCTGGACCACGCGCACATCGTCCAGCGTCACGTAGTCGGTGAGCTTGCGCGCCAGCATGTCCGAGACCACGACCACGGTGGCTGCGCCGCGCAGGACCGCGGCGGTGCGCGCGGCGACGGCGCCGCCGCGGCTGAGCCCGTGGTGCACGTCGACGCCGTGCATGGTCACCACGTAGGGGACGCCGAGATCGCGGCTCAGGTGGGCGGCGATGACGCCGTCCGGCAGCGCCTGATGAGCGTGGATCAGGTCGAACCCGCCGTCTGCGATCCAGGGGAGGCGCCGCAGGCGCCGGTAGGCCACGTCGCCGAGGCGGTCGAACAGGATGTGCCGAGGCGGCTGCGGGAAGCGCGGGTAGTCGGTCGTGATGCCATCCCGCACGGCGCGCTGTGGCTTGCCCCCGCGGCGGCGCAGGCGAGGGTTGAACCACAGCACGCGAGGCGCGTAGGGCGTCGGCGAGATGACCCGCAGCTGCACGCCCAGCCGGCGCAGGGCAAGGCTCTGGTCGTGCACGAACAGGTGCCGGTTGACTCCCGGGTACGGGTACAGGTGCGAGACGATGAGGACGTTCATGCGCCGGCTCCCGGGTCCGTCGCCGCGCAGGTCGCTGGCGCGGCATCTGCCTCGGGGAGCGTACCAGCGATGGCCGCGTCGTCGGTGGGCAGGGCGAGGACGGCCAGCCCGAGGCCGAAGAGCGTCCACATGGGGGTGAAGCTCAGCGCGCTGCTCGGCCCGAGCGCACCGACGGTGAAGCCGACCAGGGCCGCGAAGGCGCCGCTCGCCAGGTAGCGCACGAACGGGTCGCCGTGTGACTGCGCGCGGCGCAGCAGCGCCCCTGCGAGTCCCACGACGAAGATGAGCTGCAAGGCGAAGCCGGGCAGGCCTCCGTCGGCATAGGCCTCGAGCCACCAGTTGTGCAGGTTGCCGATGCCGACGGCATCGGTGCCCGCGGTGACGAGGCCCTCGACCTGCCCGGGGCCGGCCCCCAGGAGCAACGAGCCTCCCGCGACGCCGAGGCCACGGTCCAGCAGGCTGGTGCGTATCTGGCCGGAGCCCTTGTTCGCGGCTAGGTCGCTGACAAGGCCGGAGAGACGGAACTGGCGGAGCATGGACGACTGCGAGTCGTTGAAGAGCAGGTAGGCCGTGCCGGCCAGCAGGACCACCGCCAGCAGGGCGCCCAGGGCCCGGGCGCGGCGCGTCTGCAACCATGCCCCCGGGCGCGCGTGCAGCAGCAGGACGACCACCGTGGCGATCCCTCCGGCGAGCAGGCTGGAGCGCGAACCCGTGCGCACGAAGGCCACGGCTCCGAAGGTGGCAAAGACCAGGGCGAGGGCGAGCCAGCGCACGCGGCGCGTGAAGAAGGCCGCACCGAGCAGGAAGGGCCAGCAGATGGCCAGGTAGGTGGCGAGGTCGTTCTGGTTGTGGAAGACGCTGGTCACGGCGTAGGTCTGCGAGGTGACCACCGTCGCCAGGCGCGAGTTGGGCATGCGGAAGCCCGTGGTGTACTCGAGCACGGTGACGCCTACGATGAAGGCGTAGGCCACCAGCATGGTGATGCCGAAGGCCCGCAGGCGACGGCGGCTCAGGCCGGCGGACGCCGCCGCCGCGACGACGGCGAGCATCGTCGCCAGAACGAGCAGGTAGCGCAGGCCGGCGGCCTTGTCCGGCGCCCAGATGATGGTGACGGTGAGCCAGGCGATCCAGAGCACGAGCGGCAGCGCCGGCCGCCAGCGCGCCAGTGAGATGGGGCCGCGGCGCAGCAGGAGCAGCGGCAGCCCCAACGCGGCGATCGCGATGAGGAGCAGGCGGAAGGCGAAGAGCTGCGGGAAGGCGGGGAGGGCCGCCGGGGAGCCGACGAGCGCAGCCAGCGGCACCAGCAGTACCAGACCGGAGACCAGCGGCCCGAGGCGGACGGCGGCGATCTCGCGGCGGAAGAGGGCTATGCCGGCGATGAGCGCGAGCAGCGCGAGCGCCGCCGCCGCCGGCAGCGGCTTGCGTACCAGGCCGTAGGCGAAGACGAGGGTGAGCGCCGCCCCGGCGCCGAGCAGAGCGAGCTCGGCGAGCAGGCGGCGTCCGCTGCGCGCCGGCGTGGCGCCGGGGGCGGTCGTCATCGCGGCGTCCCCCGGGACGGGAGCCGGTCGAGCACGGCCGCCAGCTCGGCCGTGACGCCGGCCATGTCGTAGCGGGCAAGAGCGTCCGCGTCGGCCACCGGGCCGCCGGCAGCGCGGACAGCCGCGACGAAGCGGGCGAGGGGTTCGTGCATGTCGACGTCGTGCGCGACGGTGACGCCGCCGCCGACCTCGGCGAGAAGCTTGCTGGCCGCGGAGTGCGGAGCAGTGATGGCGAACACGGGCCGTCCCGAGTGGAGGTACTCGAAGACCTTGCTCGACATCGACTCGGCGCGCCGCCCGGTCATCAGCAGCAGCGCGTCGGCCGCCTGCTGATACCCCAGCGCCACGGCATGCGGCACGAGCTGCTCCACGCGCACGCGGTCGCCGATACCGAGCTTCGCGGCGAGAGGTCGCACACGTGCTGCGTCGCCGACGAACAGCGCCTTGACGTCCTTCGGCAGCGCCGCCAGTGCGGTGAGGAAGGCCTCCAGCGGCTGCTCGCGCTTGTACAACCGGCCGGTGTAGACGAACCAGAAACCCGGCCCGAGCTCGGCCGCCGTGGCCGCCTCGGTGCTGTCGTAGCCGTTGGGCAGCACGTGGGCGTGGCCCTCGAGCCAGGGGTGGGCCTGCACGATCGCGTCGAGGATCGGCTGGTTGATGGCGCTCAGGGCTGCGGCGTGGCGCAAGACGCGGGCCTCGAGCCATCGCGTCGCCGCGGCGTGCATCGGGGTCGCGTAGGCGCGCACATCGTTGGCGAAACGGGGATCGCGGTAGTCGGCCATCCACGGCACGCCGCTCGCGCGCGCCAGGCCGGCGGCGGCGACGTGCACGCTCGCCCGCGGGTGGCTCGAGAAGATGGCGTCGAAGGGTTCGGCGGCCAGCAGCCGGCGCCCGGCGGCGATTGCGGTGGCTGCCCAGAGCACGTACGGGTCGGGCACGAAAAGCCAGGCGTTGACCTTGGTGCTCCGCCGGCCGCCGCGCAACAGCTGCCGTGGCACGAGCGCGGGCGTGCGCAGCACGCGCACGAAGTCCGGCGCCGTGGCCGGGCCTTGTGCCTCGGCGGTGAGGACCGTCGCCTCCCAGCCCTGTGCCGGCAGATGCCGGAGCAGGCGCAGCACGCGGCTGGTGCCGGCGCTGGTCATGGGCGGGAAGGGGTTGGCGACGACGAGCAGGCGCTTCACTGTGGTACGCCTTCCTTCGCGGCGTCGTCGATGCTCACCTGGATCTCGACGGCCGCGGCCGCCTCGACATCCGTCTCGTGTGGCGGCGGGGCCGCGGGGGGCTTGGCGCCGCCGCCGCGCTGCCAGACGCGGCGCAACTGGTCGCGCTCGCCCGCGGTGAGGAAGCCGGTGGCGACCAGCGCGATCGGGAAGAGGGCCAGAGCCGGCAGCGTCGCCGCCGTGCGCCAGGCAAGGGCGGCGAGCGGCAGCGCCGTCGCCAGCCCGGTGAGCCACATGACCGCTCCGATCGCGGCCAGCGAAAGCACCGTGGCGGCGAGCAGCTTGATGAGGCGCCGCCACTCGTAGGGTATGGGGTAGTAGCGCTCCGAGTAGAAGTAGATCGTCGCGGCGAGGAGCCCGTAGCCGGCCACCGTCGTCCAGGCGGCGGCCCACATGCCGTACCGGGGCACGAAGATGAAGTTCAGACCGATGTTGGCCGCCGAGGCGATGAGGAAGAAGACGGGGATCATGCGGTTCTGCTTGGCGACGTTGGCGCCCACCCAGAAGATGAAGTAGACGCCGTACAGAGCGATGGAGATGGCGAGCACGAAGGTCACCGGCGCGACGCTCCAGAACCGGCGATTGAGGAGCAGGTGCGTGATGAGCGGCAGGAAGGCGCCGAGCAGCACGAGCATCAGCGCGTTGAGCACCATGAAGTAGGTCGAACTGCGGGCGACCATGCGGCGGTGCAAGGGAGGGTCGTCGAGCTTGGCGTAGTGCCACTGCGGCCACGCCATGCGAAACGCCATGAGTACGAGGAAGAGCGGCTGTGCCAGCGCGTTGGCGACGGTGTACAGGCCCACCTCGGCCTTGCCTTGGTAGTGCAGCAGGAAGAAGCGGTCGGAGAGCTTGAGCCAGTAGAACGAGATGCCCGTGAACAGCGCCGGGACGGCGAAGACCAGCATGGGGCGCAGGATCCTCCACTCCGGGAGCCGATCGAGTTTTCGCACGTAGGTCGGCATGAGGGCGATCTGCATGCTGGCCGCCGTGACCAGGTTGGCCAGCAGCACGCCCATCGGGCCCCACTTGAACACCGCCACCAGCAGGATCGAGAGCGGTATCTGAACGGCGATCCGGCCGAGCGTGTAGGCGGTGAAGGTCCACGGCTTGTGCTCGAGACGGAAAAGGGTGATCGGCACGTCGTTGAGGTTGGTGAAGAACAGGGTCGCGAGGGCCACGGCGAAGTAGCGCCAGTCCCCGGAGGAGTACTGCTCGCCGAGCAGCAGCGGCGCCAGACGAGGCATGAGGACGGCGCAGGTCCCGATGAGGATGGCCGGGTAGACCGTCGACACGTAGAAGACGTTGGTGATCACCTTGCGGTGGCCCTCGGGCGTCTTGTCGTCGAAGTAGAAGCGCGAGAAGGCGATGTCGAAGCCCAAAGTGACGAACACGTCGAGGAAGGCCGTCACCGTGACCACCATGCCCAGAATGCCGTAGTCGGAGCGCGTGAGGAAGGTAGTGTAGAGCGGGAGCAGGAGGGCGACGAGGAACTTCTGCAGCGCTCGGCCGCTGCCGTAGATCACCGAGTCCTTGAGGAGGAGCCCGTACCCCGCGCTCTTGCCCTGCCCGGGGCCGTCTGCGTGCGTGGGCCGTCTGCGGATCAGGATCGCGGAGCCTCCGATAGCTGGTGGGTGCGGGCCGCGACGCGGCTCTGGCGGGCACCGGCTTGCCGTGGTCGGGAAGACATTCTACCACCGCCCCACGGGCGAAGACCGGAGCGCCCGATGGCGGCGCGGCAGCCTAGCGGAGCTTGCGCGCCGGGTTACCGGCCCATACCTCGCCGGGGCTCACGTTCTTGCGCACCGCGGCGCTCATGCCGATCACGGCGCCTTCGCCGACGGTCACGCCGTTGGCGACTACGGCGCCCTGCCAGATGCTCGCCCCTTTGCCGATGCGGGCGCCGCCGCCCACCTGGGCGTGGCCGGCGACGAGCACGTCTTCGCCGACCTCGACGTTGTGGCCCACGTTCACGTGCGGGCCGATGCGGGCGCCGCGGCGGAGGATGGTGTCGCCCAGGGCGCCGCGCTGGATCGTGGCGTGTGCGGCCACGTCCACGTCGTCCTCGATGAGCACGCCGCCCAGCTGCGGGAACTTGACCAGGCGCCCCGCAGAGTCGCGCTCGTAGCCCATGCCGCTACAGCCGACGGTCGCGTGCGGGCCGATGCTCACGTCGCGGCCGACGCGGGCGTTCATCACCCAGGCCTGGTTCGCGCTCACCGACAGGGCCAGGGCCGGCTCGGCATAGACCGGAGCCTGGTCGGCCGTGAGATGGGCGAAGAAGCGCCCGATGACGCACGCCATCGCCAGACGCGGGTTGGCGCAGGCGGCCACGGCGGTGCCGGGCGCGAGATCGGCGGCGGACGGTGCGGGCGCCGGTCCCACGAGGAGCGCGCCGCGGAAGCCCGCGGCTGCCTCGGCGCGCCGGCTCCAGGCCACGTCGCCGGGGCCCGCCGCGGCGTCGGGCGCCACGCGCTCGAGGGCGGCGCCCTCGCCGTCGCCGTCCCGCGTGGTCACGTACTCCTGCAGCTGGCCGATCTCCGCCAGGTAGCGGACGACCTCTGCCGACGACGGGTTCACGGCCGGTAGTGCGGCAGGTACTTCGCCAGCAGGCCGGGGTCGAACTCGTGCGGTACGTACTCGTCGGGGATCTCGATGTAGGCCGCGTTGTCGGGCGTCAGCGCGAACTGCAGCTCGGCCCACGGGTTGGGCTTGTTGTAGTACACGGCGTTGGGGACCTCGAGGTCCAGCACCACGTGCGAGCCGTAGCCGACGATGGCGCCTGGAGCGATGGTGATGCCGGCGCTCGTGTTGGTCCGGCTGCCGATCACCGATCCGTAGCCGTAGCGGGTGATGAGCTGGCGCTTGGGTGCCCGTGGGCGGCCGTGATCGATGTTCTTGGTGTGCGAGCTCATGATGCCGGCGGCGATGAAGCACCAGTCGTCGACGATCACGCTCTTGGAGATGCAGGATCCGGTGCGCACGCGCACGTGGTTGCCGATCAGGCAGATGCCGGTGGTCACGCAGTCGTCGGCGATCTCCACGTCGTCGAGCACCCGGGTGCCCGCGGCGAGGTGCACGCGGTGTCCGAGCCGGACGTCCGCGCCGACGATGACATCGGGCTCGATGATGCACTGCAGGCCGTGGTCGAAGCCGGTCCCGTGCGCGAAGTCCTTGGCGATCCACGACCCGCTCGGGGTGTGGTGCTCGTAGGCGCTCCAGTCCACCTGACGCCTCGCTTTCCGTCGCTGTGCTGGTCCGGCCGGCGGATCACCGACCGGTAGGCGGACAGTATAGCGCCGTCGACGGCGCGGCGCGGGCCATCGCCGGCCTCTACCGCCGCGGCGCCCCGAGGTCCTTGGGGAGCTGCTCGGCGTGCGCCTCGGCGGCGGCCAGTTGCTCGGCGGCAAGCGGAGACGAGCCGCGGCGCCGGGCACGAGTGAGGGCCTCGCCGACCTTGAGGCCGGCGGTGTGCAGCTCGATGAGCGGTTGCGGTAGCAGGTCGCCGGGCGCTGCGTCGGCGGCGCCGGGCCAGCTGCGCAGGCCGGCGCCGCTCAGGCCGCGCCGGTCGAGCTCGCCGGCCAGGCTCACCACGGCGAGATGCGACGCCGTCGTGGCCAGCTCGGCGGCGTCCATCCAGGCGCCGGCGCCGATGGTGCGCCGGTCGGGCTGCGCGGGGCAGAGCACGAGGCCGTCGGCCTCGGCCAGGCGGCCGCGGGCGGCCGCGTCGCCGAGGCCGTCCCCCGCCTTCTCGCCGCCGTACAGGCTGATGCGGCCGGCGCCCTCCGGCGCCGCCACCAGCACGCGCGCGCCGGCTTGCGCCAGTCCGCGCGTGACCTTTCCGCAGGCCGGTCCGTCACCGGCCACGAGGATCGTGGCGCCCACGACCTCCACGCCCAGCTGCAGCAGGCCCCAGACGGCCTCCATCGGCAGGTAGCGGTAGACGTCGACGGCGTCCTCGTCCACTCCGGCCACGGCGATGCTCAGGCGGCGGCAGGTGGCCACGTCCACGTCCCCGGCGCGCCAGTGGGCGACGCCGCGCATCAGGGTCACCGCGGCGGTCTCGCAGACGTTGCGTACGATCGACTCGTCGATGGGCCGGACGCCGGGCAGGTCGGTGATCACGTCAACGGTCGACAGCGGAGCTTGCAGGCGCGTGGGCAGCAGCCGCACGCGGTCCTGGACGCCGGCGAGCGCGGCCAGGTGCGTCGTCTGCCGCTCGGCGTCCTTGCGTGCCGAGCGCACGCTGTCGCGGCCGACGGCGTACACCTCGTCGGCGCCGGCCATCGCGGCGATCACCGGGGTGACACGGCGGTAGCCGACGCTGGCCTCGGTGAGCACGCGCAGGCCAGCGAGATCCAGCCGGTGCCGCTCGATGGCGCGGCGCATGAGGCGCAGGACCTGGCGGCCGGGGAACCGGTCGTCGCAGGCATCGCGGGGGTCGGCGGCGTCGCTCACGGCGCAATCCTATCGCGACTCCGGCGTTCGCGCGCCGTCCAGGGCGCGATCCGTCCGGCCATGATCCCGCCCTCGCAAGCGTCCGCGAACCGCACGGCCGCGGGCCGCGTCTCACCGAGTCGCGGCCGGGTCGGCGAGAGCTTGCGCCTCCGCTATACTCACGACTCGCTCAAGCGGCAAAAGGACCGCCTTCATGGGCATCCCGATCGGCTTCATCAGACACACTCCCCGCGTCGTTCTCGGCGTTCTGCTGAGCGCCGCGCTGGCCGCCGTCTTGGCCGGCGCTCTCGCGCCGCTGGCCGCGGCGGCCCCCGGCGCCGCGCAGATCGACGACTTCCTGGCGCTCTACGACTCTCCCATGGCCGGTACCGGCGGCGCTTTCGTTGCCGCGGGGCAAGCGTACGGCGTGGACCCCGCCTTCCTCGTGGCCATCGCCGGCGCCGAGTCGAGCTTCGGCGAGTTCCTGTACTCCGAGAACGGCGATCCGTGCACGTACAACGCCTTCAACTGGTTCTACGGCGCCACGTGCCCGCAGAGCGACTTCGGCTCTTGGGACGAGGCCATCGCTCGCGTCGCCGCGGGCCTGGGTGGCTATCTGTACTTCGGCGCCGGCCTCTACTCAGTGGACGCTATCGCGCCGCGGTACTGCCCGGACGGCACCGACGACTGGATCCGCAACGTCTCCTCGTTCATGATCGCGCTCGGCGGCGACCCCGCCGACACGCGGCTGATCGAGGCGCCCACGCCGCCGCCCGACACGCAGCCCGGGCTCGTCGCGCTCGACGGCGCAGTGACGCTGGCCGGCGGGGTGCGCGAGGTGGGCAGGGACGTGAGCGTGCGCTTCACCATCACCAACAGCGGCGGTCAGCCCGCCGCCCTCGAGGGCATCAGGCTGGCGGTGCGCGGCCCCGCCGGCGCCAGGGCCGACCTGGTCTCCGACCAGGCGGTCACGCTGGCGCCGGGCCAGCCGCTCAACGTCTCGGCCTCCTGGCCGCTCGACACGGTCGGCAGGTGGCACGGCTGGATCGAAGTGGTGCAAGACGGCGAGCCGAGCCTCGTCGGCGAGAAGCAGGCCTTCGCCTTCCGTGTCGTCCTGCCGCGCGAGCTGGTCGTGCGCCGCTGGATCATGGCCGACGCCAACCTCAGCTCGCCGCACTGAACCACCTCACGGCTGGCCGCTCCCGGCCACGCCCGCCGCTCCTCAGCCACGCCGCACGGGCGGGCCGCCGTCAGGCGCGCCCGCCAGAAACGCGCCGATGCGCACGGCGAGGCCCTCGGCAGGGACCTCGTCCACGCCTCCGTTGTTGGTCCCCATGTCGTGGAAGGCGGCGAGGTCGCGGCCGTCCAGGAAGCAGCGCGCCACGCGCATGCCGCCGCCGTGCGTCACGAGCACCGCCGGGCCGCCGCGCCGCGCCGCGTCGCGCAGAGCGGCGAGCACGCGGCGCTGCTGCTCGGCCAGGCTCTCCCCGCCGGGGAAGCGGAACGTCTCCGGGTGCTCGCGGTAGTGGCGCCACGTCTCGGGCTCGTCGGCCATGATGTCCATGAACAGCCGCGTCTCCCACTCGCCGCGGTGGGTCTCCGCGAGCCGCGGGTCGACGACCAGCGGCAGCTCGCCGCCCAGTTCCTCGCGGATGAGCGCGGCGGTCTCGCGGGCGCGCAGCAGGTGGCTGGTGACGATGAACTCCACGCCGCGCCGCGCGAGCGCGCGCCCGCGGGCGCGCGCCTGGGCGCGGCCGGTCTCGTTGAGCCCGATCTCGGCCCAGCCCTGGCAGCGCGTCGGCTCGCGGTTCCAGTCGGTCTCGCCGTGGCGGACGAGCAGCAGCGTCATGAGCGGGCCGGGCTTCGCGTGGCGGTCCGACCGGGCGGCACGGGCCTCAGTGGAAGTGCAGCAGGGTGTCGCCGCGCACGCCGACGCGCAGCGTCTCGACCGAGATGACTTCCTCGGGCGGGATGTTGCCGAGGTTCACGTTGGCGCCGAACTTCTTGATGAACCACGTCTGCTGGCTCTTGAGGGGCGCCTCGAACAGGAGGTTCTCGGCGCTCACCTCGTTGACGATCTCGTCGATCAGGCCCTCCTTGACGTCGGCTCCGGTCTGGTAGATGCCCACGGTCCCCGACTCGCGCCCCTCGGCGATGACCTTCCAGGCGCCGGCCTCGAGCTCGCGTTTGATCGCGTCGACCCACTTGTAGGGGGCGATCACGACCTCGGCGTCCTTGCTGCCGACCTCGCTGAGCACCTTGAACTCCCTGGTGAGGCGCTTGAGCAGGGCGATCTTGTCGTCCTCCCGCATGGCGACGGTGCCGTCCGATACTTCGATGCACTCCATGCCGCACTCACGCACGGTGCGCAGGTACTCCTCGAGCTTGTTCTGCCGCAGGCACGCTTCGAAGAGCGTTCCGCCGAAGCAGACGGGGATGTCGTAGCTCTGGTAGAGCTCGATCTTCTCCTTGACGTTGGGAGTCACGACGGCGGTGCCCCAGCCCAGCTTCACGATGTCGACGTGGTCCTTGGCGACCTCGAGGAACTGGCGCACCTGGTCGAGGCTGTAGCCCTTGTCGAGCACATGCGTGAGGCCGCTCTCGCGCGGCTTGGTGATGCGCGTGGGGAGCGTGAGAAAGTCGAACATCGATCGTCCTCCCGTGGTCGTCCGCCGGTCACTCCGGCATCGCCGGAATCGTACCAGACGTCTTTCGGCGGCGTTGCAGCCTGACGGCCGCGCCGCCCCGCAAGCTACGCCTTACCGAGCAGCGCCAGCCCGCTGAGGAACAGCACCACGGCGAGGCACAGACGAAGCAGGCGGTTGGGGGCGAGCTTGGTCAGCTGCGACCCGACGAGGACGCCGGGGATGGAGCCCAGGAGCAGAGCGGCGACCATCCACAGATTGACGTTGCCCACGCCGATCTGCGCCAGGCCGGTGATGCACAGCAGGATCATGGCGTGGAACACGTCGGTGCCGACGATGCGATCGGTGGTGAGCGGATAGAACAGGATCAGGAACACGGCGAGGAAGGTGCCGCTCCCGACGGAGGTGAGCCCGATGACGAAGCCGCAGAAGAAGCCCAGGCCTACGGTCGCGACCTTGCGCCGCGTCGTCATGCGGATGTTCTCGCGGCGATGTGTCTGGTCGACGTGCATGACGACCTTGACGACCAGCAGGATCGCGACTGCCAGGAGCGCTCCGCCGATGGCGCGGTAGAGGATGCCGTTGATGAGGTCGCCGTAGTAGTCCCTCACGTAGGTGACCGCCGCCACGCCGATCAGCGCCGCGGGCACGCTGCCGGCGGCCAGCCACAAAGCCAGCGGGACGTCGACCGAGCCCAAACGGCCATGCCGCCACGAGCCGACGATCTTGGTCACGGCGGCGTAGGTGATGTCGGTGCCGATGGCGGTGGTCGGCTGGATGCCGAAGAAGAGGATGAGGATCGGCGTCATCAGCGCCCCGCCGCCCATACCGGTGAGGCCCACGAGGAAGCCGACGAGCAGGCCGGTGAGGGTGAGATACGCGTTGAGGTGGCCGCCCACCGCGGCGTAGGCGAGCGCGACGAGCACCGTCCAGGCGACGAGAACGATCGGCCAGCGACGTCGCCAGATGTGCTGGGGCACGACGACGAACCCGACCCGATGCCCCTGGGCGGTGGCCGGCGCCGTGGCATCGACGCCGGCCTCTCTCACTTCTACCTCGCTCATGGACCTCCCCGTGGAGCGCGTTCTCGGGGGGCGGCTGGGCCGTCCCGTCGCGGTTCGATGAAGGGGCGAGTATGGTCCGGTGGTTCCTTATCTGTCAAATAAGCTCAGAGCATGGAGTACGCCGCCGACGCCGCCCCGCTCGGCCGGCGTGGCCCGGCGAGGCTGGGGGGCGTCCCCGGCATTAGCGTACGTGATGTGCGCAACCAGACGCATGCAAAAAGGCAATGCTCGCTCAGCGCCGAAGCACTGCGCCCGGCGGCAGGGCTCACATCTTCGCCGCCAGCTCCTCAAGCTTGGCCTCGGCGCGCGCCTTGATCGACTCGTAGAGACTCTCGCCGTGGGCGTCCATGGCCACCGTGAGGGGGCCGAAGTCGCGCACCCGGAACTTCCACAGGCACTCGGGCATGAGCTCCTCGAACTCGACGTCCTCGATCTCCTCGATCTGCGTCGTCTCCAGCGCCGCGGCGCCACCGGTGATGGCCAGGTACACGCCGCCGAACTCCCGCAGGACCGGCAGCGAGTCGGCCAGCAGGCCGCCCTTGCCGATGATGGCGCGTACACCGTACTGCTCCATCAGCCCGCGCGTGAAGCGGTTCATGCGCGCGCTGGTCGTGGTGCCGATGCAGACCTTCTCGTACCTGCCGGGGCCGAGCTTGCGCACGTTGGGTGCGGTGTGGATGAGCACGCTGCCGCTGAGGTCCATCCTGGGCCGCTCGCCGCGGTCGAACATGGCGATCTGGGTGGCGTCGCGGATGCCGATCACGGTGCCGTCGATGCGGAGCTTCTGGCCGGCGCGCAGCTCGCGCAGGGCGTCGAGGTCGGCGATCGGGAACGTGAGCTTGAGCTCAGAAGCCATAGGTGACCTCCCCCTGCGGCGTGATGACGGCGCTGGAACGGCGCGCCGCCCAGCACTGCAGGTTCACGGCCACCGGGTTCTGGGTGATGTGCGTGTGCGCGTACTCGATGTGCACGCCGAGCACCGTGGTGCTGCCGCCGAGGCCCATGGGGCCGATGCCGAGCTCGTTGGCGGCGGCGTAGAGCTCGTCTTCGACAGCCGCGATGACCGGGTCGTCGCTGTGCGTGCCGAGCGGGCGCAGCACGGCCTTCTTGGCCAGCGCCGCGCAGAGGTCGGCGGTGCCGCCCAGGCCGACGCCGACGATGGTCGGCGGGCACGGCTTGGGGCCGGCGTCGACGATGCACTCGAGCACGAATCTCTTCACGGCGCCGACGCCGTCGGCCGGTACGAACATCTTGAGGAAGCTCATGTTCTCCGAGCCCGAGCCCTTGGGCAGGCAGTTCAACTTGAGGTCGCTGCCGGGCACGAACTCGTAGTGCATGACCGGCAGATGCCGGCCGGTGTTGGTCAGCGTGTTCTGGCGCGTCACGGGGTGCACGGCGTTGGCGCGCAGCGGGTGCTCCAAGGTGGCGCGCTCGGTGCCCTTCTTGACCGCCGCGGTCACGCGCGCGAGGTTGAGCGGGCACTCCTCGCCGACCTCGAGCCAGAAGACCACGGTGCCGGTGTCCTGGCAGACGAGGTTGTCGTCGCGCTCGGCCACGCCGATGTTCTCCACCATGATGTCGAGGAAGCCCTTGCCGGTGGGGTCCGTCTCGCCGGCCTGGGCGCGCAGCAGCGCCTCCTTGAGGTCCGGCGGCAGGATCTTGAGGGCGCGGATGTAGGTCCGCTTGGCCGCCTCCTCGACGGCGGCGTAGACGGTGTCTGGGGCGGTCATCGCGGGCATCTGTGAGCTCCCGGGTACTGGATTGAGGGAAGCGGATTCACGAGGCCTGCGTCGCGCCCTCGGCGGGGGCCTCGAACTGCTCGCGGAAGAAGGCGAGCAGCGCCTCGGCGGCGCGCGACATGACGCGGGTCTTGGAGCGCACGGTGTGAAAGTCGCGCAGGATCTCGAGCCCCTGTACGGTCACGGCGACGAGGGCGCCGTGCTCCAGCTCGGGGCCGATGGCCCAGCGGCTGAGGAAGGTCACGCCGCCGCCGGCGATCGCGGCCTGCTTGGCCGACTCCATGAGGCCCATCTCCATGACGACGTTCATGCGTTCCGGGCGCAGGCCCGCCGCGCCGAGGCGGTCTTCGACCACCGCGCGGATCCCTGCGCCCTGCTGCTGCACGATCTGCGGCTCCTGGGCGAGCTCGTCGAGCTCCACGCTCGCCCGCTGCGCCCAGGGGTGCCGCGGGTTGCAGACGAGGACGACCTCGTCGTGCACGAGGGGTTCCACGACGAGGTCCGGGCGGTGCGTGGGCGCGCCGATGGCGCCGATCTCGAACTCGCGCGAAAGGACGCGCTCCACGACCTCATGAGTGTCGTCCACGTGGAGCGCCACGCGCACGCCGGGATACAACGCCTTGAACCTGGTCAGCATGGCCGGCAGGACGTGCTCGCCGGGACCGGTGGAGGCCCCCACGACGACCTTGCCGGCGACGAGCTCGCCGAGGTCGAGGATCTCGGTGCAAGCGCGCTCGTGCAGGTCGAGGATCTCGCGTCCGTAGCGGTAGAGCACCTGGCCCGAGTCGGTCGGGACGACCGTGCGGCGCGAGCGGTCGAGCAGGGTCGTCTTGAGCTCGCGCTCGAGACTGCGCACCTGCTGGCTGGCCGCCGGCTGAGTGATGTGCATCTCGTCGGCGGCCAGAGAGAAGCTCTTGCGGTCGACGATGCGGCAGAAGAGCCTGAGCTGACGGACGTCCATAAGCGGAGCTTATCTCAGGATGCGCATCACAGGCCAGCGGCGGCGGCGCGCCAGCTCGAGGAGCCGGTCGACGAACAGGGCGGGGTCGCGTGGCAGCGCCGGCGCCGTCCGCGCGTCGCCCTTCTTCCTGAGCTCGACGTCGTCAGCGCTCGCCGCCCGGCGGAGTCGGCCTTCGGCGAGCAAAGCGGCGTCAACGGCCGCCGCCGGCCTCCGCGACACCGTGTAGGCCGGCGTGCCGAGCGCGGCGGCCTCCCGGGCCATGACCCCGCCGGCGCCGAGCACGAAGTCGGCGGCGGCGATGAGGCTGGCGCCGCCGGGCACAGGCCCGTCGGGGGCGATCAGCCCGGGTACGCCGAGCGCGAGAAAGCGCGCCCGCTGCCCGGCGTCGCGAGCGACGAGGACGAGCGTCACGTGGCGCCGCCCGGCGAGCTCGCGCACGAGGTCGCTCAGCGCCGCTTCATCCTGCGAGGGCGCGCTGCCGGCCGCGCGCGCCGGCCGGGCCGGGCGCACCACGCCCACTACACGCCGGCGGTCGACGCCGAGTGACGCGAGCACCTGCGGGTCCGGGCTGAAGTCGTAGACGTAGTACTCCTCCTTGAAGCCGGGGTACCGGAAGAGCTTGCCCGGCGGCGCCCCGAGAGCCGTCAGCGCCGCCGGCGGGATGGCCTCCGGTACCGCGACCTCGTCGACGAGGCGCACGTTGACGGCGTTGCCGCGGCGCAGCCGCTCGTCGTCGAGAAAGGTCAGCTGCGGGATGCCGAGCGTCCAGGCCGCGAGAGCGAAGTCGCTGGCGTGGCTGCCGACGGCCACGTCGAAGCGCCCGCTCGAGGCGGAGCCGAGGAGCTGAGCGGTGCGGTTCACGAGGCCGACGGCGCGCGTGCCGAGGCCGCCGCCGCGGTGACCCGTGGTGAGCACGCCGCCGAGACCGTACCGCCGCAGCACGAGGTCGGCGCCGGCGAAGCGCCGCGCCGTGATCGTCACGGTGTGGCCGGCGTCTTCGAGGCGGCGCACGATGGGCGCGAAGAAGACGACGTGAGAGGCGTCGGTGACGTCGACCCAGATCCTCAATGCCGCCTCCCTGCGCTCACGTGCCGGCGGTCAAGCTCGGCCGGGACTGTCGCTCAGGCCAGCCCGGCGGTGACGGCCGCGGCCACCTCCTGCACCTGCGCCTCGGTGAGGTTGGGGTGCATGGGGATGGCGAGATTCTGCTCCGCCGCCGCGTCGGTGACGGGGAAGTCGCCGAGCTTGTGGCCGAGCTCCGCGAACGCCGGCTGCAGCTGCAGTGGCCTGGTGTAGTACGCGGCGGAGTCCACATGACGCTCCTTGCAGGCGGCGGCGATGGCGTCGCGTTGCGGATGACGGAGCACGTACAGGTGGTAGACGTGCGTCAGGCCCTCGGGCACAGCCGGGCGCAGCACCTCGCGCGGCAGGTACGCGTCGTACCAGGCCGCCACCTGGGCGCGGCGCGCATTCCACTCGTCGATCACCTCGAGCTCGATGCGCAGGATCGCCGCCTGCAGCTCGTCGAGGCGCGAGTTGAAGCCGATGTCGGTGAACGTCTTCTTGTCCTTGCTGCCGTGAAAGCGCAGCTCGCGGGCGCGCTGCACGAGAACCTCGCTGTGAGCGGTTATGAGACCGCCGTCGCCGTAGCCGGCGAGGTTCTTGGTGGGGAAGAAGCTGAAGACGCCCATGTCGCCGAGGCTGCCGGCGCGCCGGCCGTTGTAGGTCGCGCCCCAAGCCTGGCAGGCGTCCTCGACCACGGGCAGCCCGTGAGGTTCCGCGACCGCGCGCACGGCGTCGGCGTCGGCCGGCAGGCCGAAGAGGTCGACCGGCATGATGGCCTTGGTGCGCGGCGTGAGGGCGCGCTTGATGGCGGCCGGGTCGATGCAGAGCGTGTCGGGGAGGATGTCGACGAACACGGGCTTGGCCCCGGCCTGGGCGATGGCCTCGGCCGTGGCGTAGAAAGTGAAGGGCACGGTGATGACTTCGTCGCCGTGCCCGACGCCGAGCGCGC
>Ga0315288_10002111_pt1 | contig 25774 bp, 22 predicted proteins | sample YL17G11_20_MG_FD_203454 | JGI IMG/M metagenome (GOLD analysis project Ga0315288, IMG submission 203454) | Sediment microbial communities from Yellowstone Lake, YNP, Wyoming, USA - YL17G11_20 | ecosystem: Environmental > Aquatic > Freshwater > Lake > Sediment | place: USA: Wyoming | collected... | reverse complement strand
TTCTCAAACTCCTTGGGAATGCGGGCTCCACTGTTTTGCGGGCACAAGTTAACGTACAACTGCAATCTCCGATGCAAGATGTGCCCGTTCTGGAAAAGATCCAGTCCTGATCCCAGTCTAGAGAAGGAGAAAGCAATTCTGAAGCAGATTCATGATTCGGGCGCGTGTGGAATTGCGTTTGAAGGAGGAGAACCGCTCCTGAGAAATGACTTGGTCACCATTCTTGCTTTTTCCCGGTCTCTACCTTTGCATACAAGCCTTATCACTAATGGAACTCTCCTGGAATCGAGAATAGATGAAATAGCACCGTACATCAACGGCGTCATCTATGTTTCATTAGATGGTTCAGAAAAGACCCATGACATGATCAGAGGAGTTAGTGGATGCTTCAAGAGAGCGGTAAGAGGCATAGTCGCATCCAGGGAGAAAGCCTTTGTCACTATCAATACAACGATAATGGCAGAGAATCTCCACGAGATAGAAGACATAGTGAAGTTGGCGAAGGAACTTCATGTAAGAATATCCGTAGCTGTGGCCCACGAGTACTGTAGTGTTAGTGCTTCTGCACCAACCGCTCAAGAAACTGCAAAAACAGCTAAGAAGCTGATTGAAATGAAGAAAAAGGGCTATCCGCTTGTGAATTCAATCAACTACTTTAAAGTCATTGCAAAAGAGAGGAGTTGGAAGTGTAGACCGTGGGCGGCAGTCAACGTGGACCCAAGAGGAGACTTGGTTCTTCCTTGTTATGTTCGCAATGAGTACGGAACCAGTGTTTCTGTTCTTGAAACCAGCATTAAGACCGCGATCTCTAGGTTTAACTGGAAAGAGACACTGAACTGCCAGAAATGCAGTCTCCACTGTTACGTAGAACCTTCTCTGGTGCTTTCATCGGATTTCTTGACCAACTTGAATTGGATGCTTCGAGTCAGAATCTGAAGTCTCTAAGACATTAACTGATTTAGCACGCGTTTTTTCCGTAGACCCTTGTGAACGTGCGGAACTTCGATATCACGAGCAGTTATATAGTTGGTTGGCAAAGGGAACATAGGGCATGTTCTGTGCAAGGAGAAACGAGATTATCGAAAAGAATTGTACCTGCAGTCTTGTTGACTTTGATATTGTTTGCACTTTCAGGCACCAAATTGGACACGATGTCTGTTATGGCGTCGGATGCCGCATTTACTGGCACCAATGTGGGCGGAGCCATAACCACTAACACCACCTGGACAGTATCGGGTAGCCCATACACGGTAGCGGCAGACGTTTTTGTTCTAGTGGACGTTTTTTTAACTGTGGAACCGGGAGTAACTGTCAAGTTTGACAATGCAACAAGCATGATCGTCGATGGAACGCTAATCGTCCAAGCGGACTCTGCAAATGAAACAACCTTCACAAGCAATGCACCTTCACCGGCGATGGGCGATTGGGGAAGCATCAGAACGCGAACAGGCGGCCACATTGCAGGATTGGAATGGACCACGGTGGAGGATTCAGCTGGAGGAATCGAATTTCCAGCAGATTCATCCTATATCGTCTCAGATTGTGTTTTTCGTGCAAACGGAGTTGGAATATCGGGTTCAAACGTCAACATTACGCATTGTAGTTTCGAAAAGAATATGAACGCAATTAACGCCGTGAATGTACGAGTTGTGGATTGTGAGTTCTTCAACAACACTAACGCAATCGTCGGGTCAGGAGCATGTGCTGCGCAGAACACAAAGGTCTGGAACAACAGCGGTAACGGAATTCAAATAACGGGTCCAGTCACCAATTGCCTGGTCCATGATAACGGCGGATATGGTGTTGATGCGGATTCAATTGTTGACTGCTTAATCTACAACAATGCAGGATCTGGCGCTAGTTCATCTGGTTCGGTAGTCAACTGTTCAGTTTTCAACAACGGCGGAGACGGGATCACTGGTTCTTCAGTGTTCAATTGCTCAGTGTATAACAACGGCGGATACGGTGTCGATGGCGGTTCTATCGCCAATTGTTCTATCCACGATAACGGAGGGAACGGCGCGTCGCCAGGCTATGGAGGAACACTAACTAGTTCGTCGATCTTCAGTAACAAAGGCTATGGCGTTTCTCTCAAAGGAAACATGATGTCGCAGTGCAACGTCTACAATAACCTAGCTGGAGGCGTGTTAGTCTTTGCAGGCTGCTCTTACACACATGCCCCTCCTCCAGACTCTTACGTAAATGAGACAGAAATCTACAACAATCTAGTCGGAATCCTGATTTCCAGTGACACCTTCGGTACTTATTGTTTTATGGCGCCCCTCCACGTATCAAACTGTACCATACGCAACAACCTGAATGGAGGAATCGTCACCGAGGAAACACTCTATCTGGGTTCGGCACAAATATCTCTCACGATAGAGCACACAAGAATAGACTCCAACGGCCAATTCGGGATAAGGTTCACTCCAATCATGTTCGATAATTCTATGGGCGCTAATACTACATTGATCGCAAGCACCCTTATGGAAGAGATATCGGACTGTACGATCACAAACCAGACAGTCGGGGCTTTGGGCAGGTTTGGAAAGGTCTCGGGTTCAAACATTACGGGCAATTCGCAAATAGGCTTGGACGTATTCAGCGCGCCCGAGATAATTGGCAACAATTTTTATGGCAACGGAATCTACAACATCAAGAACCACCTTCCCTTCGGCCAAGACCTGAATGCAACGATGAACTGGTGGGGCACAACCAACACCACTGAGATAGGAGCCCTCATTTATGATTACTACGATGACTACAATCTCTCGCGCGTCCTTTTCGAACCAATCCTAACCACTCCCATACATGAATTTCCTTCTCTCGTCGTCCTGCCATTATTCATGATTGCATCGCTTCTGATAGCTGCAGTGTTGAGAAGAAAAAGTGTCGGTCGGTCCAGATTGCAGGAGCGGTGATTGCCAGTTCAACGTAATGAGAATTGCCAATCGCCGCAGAACGAGATCCGCAGCTTTTTCTTATAGAACTTAATTTCGATAACAACACAGACAATTTTCCGTTTAGTCTTTTTCGTTGAAGCACCATCGCACGACGGAACGCTTAGGAACTAGTTCCTTGATGTTGACTTTCCAAAAATCATTTATATAATTCCTGCAAAAGGTCAAGATGACCTAAGATGAAGTTCTTGATAATCTCTAAAGTAAGAACAATCAACGTCGATGTTTGGGCTAAACTTCTTCCAGCACACTTCAAGTACCTTGACGATTTGGAAAAGAAGAAAGTTACAGAAGTTTCATATCACCTGATAGGTCATCAAGGCGACGTTCTGATAGTAAACGTGAAAACCGATGAGGAATTGGCAAGTATCGTAGGAGAAGATCCATTGTTCTTTTACACTGAAAGAGAAGTCTATCCGCTTACCACGCGTGAAGTACACAAGAAAAGGCTGCAGGGGATCTTCGGAAAGCGATAAACAAACTTGAATGTCCTGGCTGTGCGCGGTCGTAGCGACCGACAAAAACCTGTTGTCTTCATGCTCCCCAGAAGGGCACTTTCTTCCTCATCACGCTGACGTACTCGTTGAGCGCTTCTTGCTCTTCCGGAGATAGTTTTTCTACGAAAGTTGTTTGCAGGATTTTGACGTGTGCTTCTGGCACTTTGACGTATAGCACGTCTTTCTCGAAAACGTGCCTCCCGACTATCGGTTTCTCCATGGATATAGCAATCTGCATGCCTTTGCTTGCGTTGGGAACTGCTTCCCCTTTATCTTGTATCTGCTGGATTTCCCCGATTTCTTCGCCGTCTTCTGCCCTTATGAGTCCACACTTAGGTTTGATGCTGCCTACGAGAACTTCAACCCCGAATATAGCCGGCTTCGCTCTCCTGAAAATGTATCCTGACATTATCTGAAGTTTAGCGGGTTTGACTAAGGTCTCGAAGTCTTGTTCGAGTCCAGCTTCTCGTTTCCCTTTGAACCATGCTAGATAATTGTCGATCACATGATATATTATGTTGTCTCGGAAAATCGTGATGCCCCTGGCCACAGCTTCCTCTTCCGCGTCGGGCAATGTTTTGACGTTGAAACCCAGTATTGCAGCGTAAAGAGGCTCATGCTCTTTCACGGCGGCAGCTTCGGCAATGTCTCTTTTGGATATGTCTCCAACATCCCCCAACCTTATCGGTACGCTGTTCTGTTTGAGAATCTCCGCGATTGCCTCAAGAGATCCCAGAGCATCAGTCTTCACTATGACGCCGTCGACGTCTGTTTTGATTCGAATTCTCCCAATTTCCTCTGTGATGAGTCTACCGTATTTTTCCGAATCCTCACCCTTTGGAACGGCATACAACGTTGCTCCAGCCAGAACACCCTCCAAATCTGGCGCCACAATCTTCACTCCAGCCGCGGCTGAAACAGAGTCTACGGAAGAGAATTTATCTCTTGGATCCCTGATCTCATCCAAGGGCTTGGGCACAAGAATCGCTCTTGTCCGCGTCACGATCGGCTTTTCTCTGCCACCCACGACTATCGTGTCGTCTTTCGACAGGATGCCGTCGTAGATTATCGTGTTGAGCGTCAACCCTAAACCGGGTTCTTCCTTAACTTCCAGAACCGTGCCCTTAGCTGGACCTTCTGTCGTTTGCAAACGCTTCTTCAAGTAATGCTGTGTAAGCCCAATAAGAACCATGATGAGTTCTGCAATGCCTTCCCCAGTCTTCGCGCTTGTTGGCACGATTGCAATAGTTGACCCGAATTCTTTCACGTGGTCGAAACGATCTGCCTTGAACCCTTGCCTGGAGAATGTGCCTATGATGTCATATATTCTGTTGTCCAAATCCTCTCTTACGTAAGGGTCTTGTTTTGGATATGATTTGAGAAACGGCACGTCCTCGTACGAGTTCCACCCGGGAACGCGGTCGATCATGTTTGCGGCCACAATGAACGGCGTCTTTCGTGTCTTCAGAATCTCTATACACTCGTTTGTTTGCGCCTCAAAGCCTCGGAGAACATTGATTACGAGGATTGCAATGTCTGCGACGCTGCCGCCTCGTCTTCGAAGGTTAGTAAAAACCTCGTGTCCAGGAGTATCCACAATCAATAAGCCAGGAATCTCGATTTCGCCCTTGATTCCCGACAGCATTGGACCGACAAGCTGGCTCAGGGTTTCAACCGGGAAGAAGCTGGCGCCAATGTGTTGGGTGATGCCGCCGACTTCTCGTGCTTGAACGCTAGTCTTGCGAATCTTGTCCAAAAGAGAAGTCTTGCCGCTGTCAACGTGCCCCAGAACGCATACGATTGGTTGACGGGTCGGCATCTTGTTCTTTCCTCTTCAGCAGTCTTGTACAAGGCGACGCAATGAAAGTTAATAAGCCATTGCCCTAATAAATTCTCAGTTGATGGTGAAAGGGTTTGCCGTATTGCTCGAAGTGTGGAGCCAACTTGACTGACGAAGACATTTTCTGCACTAATTGCGGAGCAAAAGTTGCCAAGATCACTCGCGAGGAGTTTACGGTTTCTGCAGGCAATCTTGTTGACAGAGTTAGGGAGCTGCTTCACGAAGGAAACGTGACAAGAGTCATCATAAAAGACGTGAAGGGTAGAGTCCTGCTCGAGATACCCGCCACAATAGGCGTGATCGGAGTCGTGCTTGCACCTTGGCTTGCGGCCTTGGGCGTAATAGCTGCTTTAGCAACAAACTGCAGGATAGTTGTTGAAAGAAGAGAATAGACACTATTCGATCTTGGCTATGATCAGGGCCACGCCCAGAATTATGAGGATAAGGCTCAGGAATCCAAAGAAACCCGTGAACGCCATCAAAGCATCGGTGCTAGTAAACGTGTAATACATGGCTACAAGGCCCACAGCTAAGAGTATTAGACCAAACAACTTCTCAGACGCGGTTACGCCGAAGCTGCCTTCTTCACTCATATCCGTCCGTTCCTTTCTGGTATGCTTTGCACTCTAAACTGCACCCGCTTATTTTATGGTTTCGCTGAGAAGACTGTCAAAGATAACCCGCCTTTTTTCGTCTACTTTGTTTCTTCAAGCTTCTGAGGCAAGTATTCATCAACGATATACGTCAGACCGTATCTGCTGAACGCCTCTTGCTCCGCTTTCCGCTTTATTTTCATGAAAGTTTTGATTTCTCTGCGCCATAATGGATCCTTGTACCTTGGGTCCTTCTGCAATTCGTACAGTCTCTTCATGTCCACATCGTCAAGCGGGTCAGTCGGAAGCTTGTAGTTGACGATGTCTGTTGCCCACACTCCGCTCCATTTTGCGTCAGGAGTGTTCAACTCTCTGAGGTGTGCCGCGTTTGCAGAACCCGAGATAATGACCATGGCGATATGCATTCCCCACGGGTCGCCGTCTGTGAAAATGTAGACAGGAAGGTTGAGTTCCTCACTCAGTCTTCTGATGAAGTGTCTTGTCGCTCTAGGTGCCTGTCCTGCTGTCAATACAAGTATCGAGTTGTACTTCCTGTGTACGTTCTCTTCGATGAACCTCGTGAACAAACCACCTTTCTCGATGGCTATCACCTTGTCCGCAGAAGTCTTCACAAACTCGGACGAAGTCAACGCCGGACCTATTAGCACTCCGTCGGGATGGGATGTCAAGTTCAACGTTTTTCCCTCGTAGCCTGGGACGGTGTACTCTATAGTAAGGTCTCCGAAAACGGCTGAGCGTTCTTCTGGGAAAATGTTGAAGTCTTCTCTGGAAAAACCCAACACGGTTTCAAGGTCTGTTATGATGTTGTTTGATTCCTGCTGGTCTTTAAACGTCATCTCGTAAGCCTGCGCTGAGTAATACACATCCCTTAGAGTTGACGTCTTGCGTTGCGAAGAAAGCTCATTAGAGAACAACGCAGCCCAAACCAGTTGAGTAAATGGTTTTACATGACTGATATTGCGTGCACTTCGCCGTACTCTTCTGTCGCCCAAGATGAACTGCCGAAGTTTCTCATCATACATGATGTTGTCTGTTGAACGGCTTGGCATATCTATTGCTGGGAAATTCCCCTTGTCAAGCTGATCATAGATAGCCTCTCCGAGGCTGCCCAGACTTGTCAGAACCTCTTTCTTCCTCTCGCTGATACTCGACTTACGCTTCTTCCGATCCATGTGTTCTCACACTCGCCAACAACTTCTCAATATCCGGAACCTTCTTCTTGCCAGCCAGATCCGTCGAAAACTGGGCAATCCTTGGAAGATACTTGCTGAAAATACCCAACCTCTTCCGTTCCCTGTCGACATGCTCTCTCCTAGACAAGAAAAGCTGAATCTGCCTCGCAACTTCCCTCAACCCGTTGGCAATCTCCCGTCTCACTTCAGGCCTGTCTGCAATGAATTCTTTGCCAACCGTCTTGTACGGCACCTTCGTGCTGCAAATATGCACCACCGTCGCAACCGGCATTTCAGGCGTGACGTGATATCTACGCCAATTCATTGCCTGAATCACCCGCAGCGAAACATCGTTTGCCTCATCATAGAGCAACGGAATTCGGTTGGCAAAACGATAGACGATCAAGTTTCCTCTTGCCGGAATTTCGCCGCCGTAAGCTATGCCGATCTCCACAACAAACGGGTGCCCAGCGTAGGTAGCCGGTTTGCGCTGATGAACAGCCACAAACTCGGGTCGAATTTCCTTCAGAATGCCTGTTCTCAACAGGTCTTCGCCCAACGGCGACAAGCAGCTTGCATCGGGCGGCAGAAAATCTTTGAACCTCTTGAGCATGTGCATGAGCCTGACGATCTCTTCATGGTCAAGCCTCTTAGGGTTCTTTGACGGGCTTAAGTTGCTGAACTCCAGAAACTTTTTAGCAGTTTTGTCCCCAACCCTGTGGAAGTGATTCTTGAGAAAATCTAACATGTTTTTGTAAGGCGTTATCTGTATCAACCGCTGAAGAAGCTCAACGTCAACACCGTAAGGATGCGGCTTCGTCTCCTTCGGCGGCACGGGCATTTCCTTGGTTACTCTCGTGAACGTGTACAGTCTGCCCTTAGGGTCGACGAAGGTCAAGTTCGCGTAAGGGTTCACCATCGCGGTTTGCTTGAAGTAGTCAAGTATCTTGGGCATCGCCCTGAAATAGTCCCCTTCGAGAGTAAACTCGACCACAGTGCCCCGCCACATCTCCTTGTTTATGAGAACCTTCCTGTCCATGATCAGCGGACGGTTTCTCTGAATGTCAATCATGAGCCGGTACATGTAGATCTTCGAAATGCCCGTGCTTGAGATTATCGTGGCCGGCTGATGCGTAGTAATCTGCCCATAAAGAATTGCCATTTTGCCGCCCAGGCCGAATGTTCCTCTCTGCTGTTTGAGCTTGTACTTCGAGCCGAACAGGATTTGCCCAAACGCGGAAGGGATGTGCCGCGGCGGAACTCCCGTTCCGTTGTCTTCGACGCGCAGCTTGTACACCTGAGTTTCCTGAGTAACTCGTCTTTCGTCCGCTTTCAGAAGGTCACTGTCCTCTCCGTGGAGACCACGTTCGCTGTCTCCCTCAACCTCGTTCACCATTGCAGTGAATCCCTTGCCCGTTTGACTAGCCTCGCCTTCATATGACAATCGAACGTAAATTTCTGGAGGTATTCGATGGCTCTCAGCCGCATCTAAAGAGTTCTCTACCAGTTCCCTTATCGCTACGAAAATGGCTCTAGACGGGTTTGTGAACCCAGCAATATCTCTGTTGCGGTAGAAAAAATCAGCCGCTGAAATCTCTTCAAACGTCTGAGCCAACTAGGTGTTCCCAACCTTCTCCAGACTGAATTATCACTGATACACTCTGCTCGTTCTTTAACTTAACTACCAAGAACCTGTCATTTTTTGAACGGAAACTTCGCTCTTAAGCTGTATGCGTGAAATTAACGACAATCTCCGACTATTCTGACTGCTGAGATTCAATAATGTCTTGTTTAATGCTTCGCCTTTGCCAAGCGGGTGTAGTAGTATTCTCCGATCTCTTTTTGATATCTGTCGCGTTTCGACCCATCTTTGTTGACTCTCGGCCTCTTCGTTGCGGGGTCTCTTCTGAAAGTGACTTCCATCTCCTTCAGAAACATGTTCATTCCCTTCCTGAGCGTTGTCGGCGGCTTGGACGTGCCCTCAACCCCAGGTCTGCCCGTGAACACCATGAGGTGGTCTGCTATGAAGTCTTGTGTGACAACGTCATGCTCAACCACAAAGCCAGTAACGTTTCGACTCTCTACAACCCTCCGGATAGCTCTGGCCATGTTCAATCGTTCTTCAACATCCAAATATGCGCTTGGCTCGTCAAGCAAGTAAAGCTCGGCATCGCGGGACAAGCAAGCAGCTATCGCGATTTTCTGAAGCTCTCCCCCACTGAGCTCAGCCACATCTCTTTCCAAGAGAAGGTTAATTCTCAGAGGCTGAAGAATCTCGGTTCTGTACCAGCCGGAAGAAAAGTTTTCTCTGGCAACATTCATCAACAGTTCTTGAACCGTACCATGATACTCAGCCGAAATGTACTGCGGTTTATAACTCACCTTAAGCTTGTCAAACTTATTTCCGTCATCAGCCTCTTCGACGCCTGCAAGTATCTTCACAAAAGTGGTCTTGCCTATGCCGTTAGCACCCAGTATGCCAACTATTTCCCCTCGTCTGATTTCACCTGGCTGAGCCACCAGCTTGAAACCCTTGTAAGTCTTCTCAATCTGAGGCCAAGCAAGAAGAGTCTCACCGGCTCCTGCAACCTGCGCGGGCGGCTTTTCATGGAATATTATCGCTTCCTTCCTGAAACGGACGTTTTCATCGGGAATGTAGCCTTCAAGGTAAATGTTGATCCCTGTTCGGACACCGTGAACGTTCGATACTACGCCGTAGACGCCCGGTTCACCGTAGAAGACGCAAATCTGGTCTGATAAATAGTCGATTATGGCCAGATCATGTTCCGCAACGATAGTTATCTTTTGCTCAGACTTCAGGCTTCTTATGGTCTTGGCTACGACGAGTCTCTGTTTCACGTCCAGATAACTTGACGGTTCGTCAAAAAGATACACGTCTGCCTCTCGACATATAGAAGCGGCAACAGCCAGCCTTTGCAGTTCACCGCCGCTCAGAACTTCAAGTGAACGATCCCAAACCTGCTTTAATTCCAACTGCTCAGCGACTCGATCAAGTACACCTCTTTCATTCACCTGTTCAAGCAGGTCACCAACTTTCCCGGATACAGCCTTAGGGATTTTGTCCACGTACTGCGGCTTATGCGAGATCTTCAACTTGTTCTCACTCATCTTCAGAAAATATTCCTGAAGGGTTGAACCCCTGTAGTGTTGAATGATCTCGTTCCAGCTCAACGGGCTGTCGTAGTTCCCAAGGTTGAGCCTGAACTCGCCTGAAAGTATTTTCAGCGTTGTCGTCTTTCCTATCCCGTTTTGCCCAAGCAAACCCAAAACCATGCCAGGCGACGGGGTTGGAAGTCTGTAAAGCTTGAAACTGTTCTCCCCGAACCGGTAACTGCAATCTTTTTCCAGTTCATCGGGCAGGTTGACGATGGAAATCGTGCCGAAGGGGCATTTCTTGACGCATATCCCACAGCCGGTGCACAATGATTCAACTATGACAGCCTTCTCGCCTTCAAATCGAATTGCCTCTATCTTCGTGCGCACAATGGGGCAAAAACGATGGCACACTCTGTTGCAACGCTTCGGTTTACACCTGTCTGCATCCAACACGGCGATTCGCGTCATTACCGACCCGACAGTGAAACGCTCGCCGCTGGTAGTTTATAAATATGAACCTCAGAATCCGAATAAAACTGGTCTAAAAACACGATACTAAAGAAAAAGCACGAGAGTGCTTTCTACAGCCTGAACCCTACCATTCTTCTTCTTCAAAGTCTTCTTCTTCGTCTTCCCATTCTTCCTCTTCTTCCCAATCTTCCTCAAACATTCATTTTCACCTCCATCGCGTTTGAATAGGTAGACTGAAAGCAGCTGTGCAATCTTTAAGTATTATCATTCGTCACTTGTCGAGAACCAAACTGTGATTTATGTTTGTGTACGTCTTTTCAGAGACTTTCTTTCACAATTTTCCCTGTTAAAGACGCGACAGGTTCCTTCATGCCGGGTGTCAGGTATGCCCAGCACATGTTGGGAGAGTTGTGAGCCACTCCAAACCGACCTTCTAGGTCAACGGCAGCCAAACCCATATGGTTGTATCCGAATGGTATTCGTCGATTAACGAGCTTTATAGCTGATTCGACCGCGTTTTGAGCGGATTCTCCATCTTGCATGTAATCGCACACTTTCTTGGACAAGACTAGTCGCATGGCTATTTCACCGACACCTGTTGCTGAACAGGCTCCTGCCTCATTATCAGCATAAGTGCCGCATCCGATGATCGGTGAATCACCGATTCTCCCTGGAAGCTTCAACGGGAAGCCTCCTGTAGATGTCGCTGCCGCCACATTTCCGTCTTTGTCGAGCGCAACGGCCCCCACGGTTTCAAGCTTGAACATCTCTGGATGCTTCTTGACCAGCTCGGCCAGTTTTGGCAGTTCTGGTTTTCCGCCGAGCAAGGCTTTCTTCTGCTCTTTATGGTATCTCAACCTGAGTTCTGTCATTGGGTTTCTTCTGGGAAGCTTGTGTATTCTCGCGAGTTTTTCCGCTCCTTCGCCTACGACAAAAACGTGATCTGTTTCTTCCATCACAATCCTTGCCAACCGCACGGGGTTCTTGATGTCGCGCAGCAATCCCGCTGCTCCTGCGCGAAGCGTCTTCCCTTCCATGATGGAAGCTTCCATCTCAATTTGCCCGTCAATATTCAGACTTGACCCGTACCCCGCGTTGAACACGCCGTCATCTTCCAGGGCCGAAACAGCTTCCATCACGCTGTCAATGGCCGTTCCTCCCTTTTTCAGGACGTCAAAACCCGTTACAGCGGCCTTCTTTACTCCGGAAATGCCAGGTTCACTGCGTTCTGGCTGCCAAGTTCCTGCCCCACCTTGTACAACCATCACAGGTTTCTGATTGTTCTTCAACCGCTATCCCTTTCTATGATTGATATGTCAGGCATTGATGATGAGAATTTAAACCTAATGTCTTCTCGCATCAAAATGAATAAATCCACGTTGAGAGAACTTACTCTTGGGATGATGTGAGGCGACGGCTAAGAGCCGCTGGCAATGAAAAAGCCATTTTCCACACTGACCACAAAACTTGTCTGCACCACTCACTTCTTGCGATACTTGAAACGGTTAAATTACTCACCAGCAACCTCTCTTCTTGGCGAACAACGTGATCAAAGATTTCAACCTTCTTGCAACGACATATCGCCGAACCGAAGGCCACGCCCGTCAAGAACTACGTTTCCTGCTTGAACAAATCGGTGATCCAACATCCATCGTCGACAGAACAGGAATATCAGGCTTGATAGTTGCGAAAACAATTTTCGGTCCATTTGAGGTAATCGCAAAATTCAGGGAAATCTTGAAAGCGCGTCCATACGAGTTCCGTTACTTGCTGCGAGTGATTCCTGTGGAAAAAGTTGTACAGACCGACCTGAATCTGATTCAATTGGCCATCAACGAATTGAGTCCAAAAATCGCTGAGGGAGAAACGTTCCGAGTGACCGCTGAAAAGCGTTTCACGCAGACCTCGTCGAAAGAGTTGATTGAAGCTGCCGCGGTAAACATCAAAAGAAAAGTCAACCTGTCCAAACCTGACAAAGTTGTTCTAATCGAAGTCTTAGGTGGATTGACTGGTGTGTCCATTGCAAAGCCTGAGGAAATTCTTTCAATTCTCAAGGAAAAAGTCCTTTGACTCAGCGTTCACACGACACCAGTGCCATTCTTTCGATAACAAGATCAACAAGAGCAGTCTCCAGATCATCACTCTTTCGCATCATGGTGTCAACCTCAACTGCATCTACTTTGAAAGCTTTCATAATCAACTCATTCTTGGGTCCTGACAATTCAAGAACCATATCATCCTGCTGCCCCGCGACATTTCTCAAAATCTTAGAAACCGCTGATTCTACAGTTACCCGATTATTCCCAACGATCAAAACTGCAATTTCCCTCGTCCCCGGCTTTATTCCCATCTTCTCAGTGGCCTTGATTATCTGGCGTTCCCCTGCAGCGTAAAGGAGCGCTTCCATCCCCAGAGTTCTTGAAATATTGGTCTCGTTGCTGAAAGCCGTCAAAGCGTTCAACGCAGCGAAGTAGAGATGCTGCCACGACGCGACGTTTTTGGCGTCAAAAAACTGTGTCTCAACGTCCGCGGGTTTTCCCTTAATTGCCGATCGCAGAAATTCCTGCGGATTGCCAATCTTCATGTTCCTGAACCCTATTATCTCGACGTAGGCTTCGAACTCTTCGATTTTTTTCAGCACTCTTCTTCCTCGGAGATCTCTTTGAGAAATCGCCTGATCAAGCGGCTTTTTATTCCCGCTTTGACAAGTTTCGCGGTCTCCTCTTCCACAGGTTTTCCCAATTCTTCGCATTTAGCGATGATCTTGCCAATCGTCTCTTTGATTTCCCAGGGAAAGACTATCCAGTCACTCGTCTCCTTGGCAAAGTAGTCTGGTCTGACGATGCTCCAAGGTTTGTAGTACACAGTGACTGTCCTTGCTTCCTTGGCGCCTTCTTGGACTATGTGCTCTCTGACCATCCTCAGACTCTTGCCAGTGTCAGCAACCTCATCAACAATAAGAATCTTTTTTCCCCTAGTCTTGACCGACACTGGTTGAGTAAGGGTGGGTTCGGAACCTGTTTCTGCAATTCCGAGGTAAAATTCGGCCCTGACATTCGCAACGTTTGGGTTGCTGAGCAAGTCTGAGAGAACGCGCGCAGGCGGCCACCCTCCTCTTGAGATGCCTACTATGATGTCTGGCCGAAACCCGTCTTTTCTGATCCTTCCAGCTAAATCCAATAGCATATCGTATATCCGGCTCCACGATGGAGCCTCAAATTTCAAAGCCGCAGCCACGGAGTCCACCTTCATTCCATAAGACAGTCAAAATGAGGATTTATAGGTTTAAGACTACTTGGAAAAGACAGAGGCGTCCATGTTCGACATGTGAAACACAGTCTAAAAACACGGGCAAAGTTGTCGAATCGATCAGGAAATATAGAACAGGTCTTCTTTGCGGCCTTCTCCTATTTGCCGTATCAACTCATATTGAGCTTCTAGAAGAATCTTGAGCTTCTCAACATCGTTTTTCGCGTCTTCGATTTCTTTAGTCTTTTCAAGCAATTCAGACTTCTGCATTTGCTCTCTTAGGTTAGCGATTGAAATCTGAAGGATCTTGACCTTGAAAGCGAACATCTGAAGAATATACAGAAGGCTCAACTGTGAGGAAAGTCTTTCCAACCGGTCATATTCCAGTGTCTTAAGCAAAGAAGCCTGAACTTTCTGCGCTTCAGTTGATTTCTCCGACTTGAGAGCCTTGTCGAAATTCTCTATTCGCTTGAAGGAAGGATCCTTACTTTCATCAAAAATTTTCTGAGTTCTCGACGCCGTTTTTCTCAATATCTCAAGGATTTCATCCATGTCATTTTCACACCGTGCAAGTTTGGTAAGACAACTCAAGCCATAAAGAATATGCAGATGCATTTAAGCTTAAAATCAGAAAAGAGGCAAGTCCATATCTTAACGTGAATTTGTGTTTCTGTATTCTCCTACGCAGATGCTCAAGCTATTCCCCGCCTCAGTTTTGATTTGAGGGAAATGCTCTGCCAGTCCGGAAAAGCAACAAGACACCGGTCAATGCAATAACTGTTCCTATTATCTGTAGGCTTTCAAAAAGCTCCCCGATAAATGCTGAAGAAGGGAACCACGTCAGTCTTACGTATCCTAAGAAGACTTCTGCGAAGAACAGCCAGAAAGATAACTGACTTTGAAGAACTAATCATAAGCCTTAAACCGATCAGCGTAGTCGGAGAAATCGAATAGCCAAAGGACAGAGTTGCCAATGTCCCCATTGACCCAAACAGAATCGAAGCTGCCACAATCGCAAGGTACCCTTGCGTTTCTCCGGTAGTTTTCGAAACTCCTATTTTCTCCAGACTCGAATGACTCAGGCTTGGAATATCTTTTTTGCTTCAAGAGCCATTGGGAATGTTCGAATAAACACGCGTTTTCAGCAGACACTCGCACTGATGAATGAAATCTTAATTACTCGTTTCGCGGGTTAAATTAGACTGGTGACAATTCGCGCGGACAATCCAAGGCACACAATTCGGCCGAGAAGGGCAGCGCTCTTGAACAGACCCGCCAGGGCAAGGGCGCGCGAAAAAGCAGACCTGCTCATCGTCAATGCCAATGAACTCGTAACACTTTCCGCAAACAACCAACGACCCCGCACGGGTAAGCATTTGCTTGAGCTTGGCGTGGTCCGCGACGGCGCCTTGGTCGTTAAAGATGGACGCATTGCAGCCGTCGGAAAGACTCATGAAATTACTAGAGCCTACAAATCCGAAAACATCGTGAACGCCAACGGCAAGACCGTGCTACCCGGTTTCGTTGATTCCCACACGCACCTTGTCTTCGCCGGCTCACGGGAAGACGAGTTCCTGTTGCGGGTCGAGGGTGCTTCAAAACAGGAAATCCTCGATCGAGGCGGCGGCTTGCTGAGAATTGTCAAAGAAACTCGCAGGGCAAACGTCGAAAAACTTGTAGAGAAAGCCACTGAAACCTTGAATTCAATGCTGGAACACGGCACAACGACGGTCGAAGCCAAAAGCGGCTATGGTTTGACTACCAAGGACGAGATGAAAATCTTGGAAGCAATTCAACGATTGAATCAAATGCACCCCGTTGACCTTATACCAACGTTTCTCGGCGCAAACGCCATTCCGTTGGAATATGCGAACGAACCTGAAGATTTCGTGAATTTAATAATCGATGAGATGATTCCCAAAGCAGCAGACAAAGGACACGCAGAATTCTGCGACGTCTCTTGCGAACGAGATGCCTTCAACATGGACCAATCTAGGCGCATATTGACCGCGGGCAAGAACCTTGGTCTCAAACCTAAAGTGCACGCGGACGAATCAACTCCCTCAGGCGGCGCAGAACTGGCTGCAAGTGTGGGAGCAGCTTCGGCAGACCACGTACTTTTCTCCTCTGGCGAAGGTCTCAAAGCCATGGCCGAAAAAGGAATAGTCGCAACTCTGTTGCCTGCATCGGCTTTCAGCCTCATGACCGGCGGTTATCCAGACGCTCGAACAATGATCAATCTCGGAGTGCCAATCGCGCTGGGCACGGATTTCAGCCCGAACTGCTGGGTTGAAAACCTGCAATTGGTGATCGCATTTGCGTGTCATTTCATGCGGCTGAATCCTGCGGAAGCAATAACTGCGGCGACGATCAACGCCGCCCACGCAGTCAACAGAGCCGGCGAAATTGGTAGCCTAGAAGTTGGCAAAAAGGCTGACATACTCGTATTAGACGTGCCAAACCACAATTTTCTCGGCTACCGGTTTAGCGTCAACTTGGTTGAAAAAGTGATCAAGAACGGCAGACTCGTGGTCGACAAGGAAGCTGCCGAAAGCGAATATAGACTTCTAGAAGAACAAGAAACGTAGCCTCATTTGTTGCTTGTGCGCTTAGCAAACCATTAAAGTCAGCTCGCAACATTTTTTGTAGACGGTGAAACAAAGATGAAGTTGAAAAGGCCTATACACGCCTTGACTGGAAACAAGCTGCACTGCAAGAACTGGCAGATTGAAGGCGTTCTGCGCATGCTGTGCAACGTTCTGGACCCAAACGTCGCTAAGGACCCTGACAAACTCATTGTCTACGGCGGAACAGGCCGAGCTGCCCGTAACTGGGATTGCTTCGACCAAATAGTCGAAACCTTGACGCGGCTTAGACCGGATGAGACCATGCTCATACAAAGTGGCAAACCCGTCGCCGTCTTCAAGACGCATGAGCATGCCCCTAGGGTTCTCATCGTGAACGCTATGCTCGTTCCCAAATGGGCGACTTGGGAGTATTTTTACGAACTCGAACAGAAAGGCTTGATCATGTATGGCCAGATGACGGCAGGTTCATGGGCTTACATCGGTACACAAGGAATACTGCAAGGTACCTACGAAACGCTTGCAGAAGTCGCCAAGCAACACTTTGACGGAAGCCTGAAAGGAAAACTCGTCCTCACAGCGGGCCTAGGTGAAATGGGTGGAGCGCAACCACTGGCCGTCACGATGAACGACGGCGTGGCGATAGTTGTTGAAATCGACAGGTGGGCAATCGACCGCAGGCTCAAGTTCAAGTATCTTCAGACATGGACTGACGATGTGGGCGAAGCAATAAGGCTGGCTAAGGAGGCAATAGAGAAAGGGATCCCCAGAAGCATAGGGCTTCTCGGTAACGCTGCAGAAGTGCATCCTGAATTCTTGAAACGCGGGCTCATCCCTGACGTCCTGACTGACCAGACAAGCGCGCACGACCCGTTGAACGGTTACTATCCTGCGGGCATGAGCAAAGAGGAAGCAGACGAACTCAGAACGAACGACCCCAAAAAGTACGTTGAACTTGCCAATCAGAGTATGCGCCGACAAGTTGAGACGATGGTCCAAATGATGCAGAAAGGAGCAATAACATTTGATTATGGCAACAACCTGCGAGAGCAAGCCCGCCTTGCGGGTTTTAAAGAGGCTTTCAGCTATCCTGGATTCGTGCAAAGGTACATACGGCCGATGTTCTGTGAAGGCAAAGGACCGTTCCGCTGGGCCTCACTCGTCGGTAGCGAAGAAGACATCCATAAACTCGACGACGTAATACTGAGAGATTTCGCTTACGACAAAAGATTATGTCGATGGATCACGAAAGCCAAAGAAGAAGTCAAGTTTCAAGGTTTACCCGCAAGAGTATGTTGGCTCGGCTTCGGCGAGCGCGCAAAGTTCGGAAAAACAATCAACACTATGGTCGGAAATGGAACCCTCTCAGGTCCAATCTGGATCGGGCGAGACCACTTGGACTGTGGAAGCGTGGCCTCACCCTACCGAGAGACAGAAGGCATGAAAGACGGTAGCGACGCAATCGCCGACTGGCCAATATTGAATGCTTTGATAAACGCGGTCAGCGGAGCCACCTGGGTAAGCGTACATCACGGAGGAGGAGTAGGCATTGGTTACAGCATTCATGCAGGAATGTGTCTAGTAGCGGACGGAACCAAGAAAATGGAAAAACGCCTAGTGACCGTGTTGACCACAGACCCTGGCATCGGGATCGTTCGGCACGCAGATGCGGGCTACGAAAAGGCACAGAGAATCGCGAAAGAAAAGAAAATCAGAATGCCCATGCTGAAATAGGAAAAGATCAGACCTAACTATGCACCATCGATAAATTAGGGGATCCACTGACGAAGGCGAATATTCGCGCGACTCATGTGTCAAAGAGGTCCCAGACCGCAGACAGCGCTTCATTCGCCCCCAAAGAAAACCGTTCCTGCAGTATCGCACAAGCCAAAAACCTAGGGTGAAGGGGGGACGTTGTCATTTATTGTTACCAAACCCGTTACCACACTGCCCCTGGGGGGTAGGCTGCTACGCGCTGAAAAACAACAATTAACCAGCCTTAACCAGACTGGAACCTTTCTCAAAATCATCGAACCCAAAAACCACGGCACAACGACGCTCAACAAACATGATCAAGCCAACAAAGACCACCAGAAATGACAGTTAATCTTAAAGGGCAAGATGTGAAAGAAATACCGTACTATCAGAGGTGCACAAACCATGGTAAAAATAGAAGGAAACGAAGTACCCGAAGGATTATACTACACAAAAGAATTCGAATGGCTCAAAATCGAAGGCGACAAAGTCCGAGTAGGCGTTACCGACTATGCCCAAAAACAACTCAGAGAAATCGTCTACGCAGAACTCCCCAGCCCGGGAACAGAAACAAAACAAAACGAACCCTACGGCACCGTCGAATCAGTCAAAGCAGTCTCAGACCTCATCGCACCGATAACCGGAACCATCGAACAAGTAAACACCGAAGTACAATCAAAACCCGAACTCCTCAACGAAGACCCCTACACAAAAGGCTGGCTCCTCATCATAAAACCCGCAAACCTCAACGCCGAACTAGCAAACTTGATGGACTTCAACAAAGCAGTCGAATGGCACAAAACACTCAAGAAGTGAAAACCCACCGATGCCCAAGCGCATAGTCATAATCGGCGCACACGCAGCCGGAGTAGACGCAGCCTCAGCAGCAAGAAAAACCGACCGACAAGCCGACATAACCACAATCACAGAAGAACAACACCCAGGATACTCGCGCTGCGGACTCCCATTCGTAATAGGCGGCCAAATCCCAAACTTCAAAGACCTCATAGTATTCCCCCCAACCTACTTCCAAATGATGAAAATCAACCTAAAAACCGAAACAAAAGCCACAGCAATAGACACAACAAAAAAAACCGTTGAAACAACAGGCAAAAACGGGAACACAGAAACAATACCGTACGACAGCCTGATAATCGCCACAGGCGCCAGCTCGTTCACGCCACCGATTAAAGGCAAAGAAAAACAAGGCGTCCACTCACTCCGAACCCTAGAAGACGGAGAAAAAATAGACCAAGCCATCAAAAACGGAGCCAAAACCGCTGTCGTCATGGGCGCAGGACTAATCGGACTCGAAACAGCCATAGCCCTCCACGAAAGAGGACTCAAAGTCACAATCGTAGAAATGCTCCCCCAAATACTCCCCCTACCACTCGACAATGAAATGGCCAAAATGCTCCAAGACATGCTAGAACAAAAAGGAATAAAAATCCTCACCGGAAAATGCGTAGAAGAATTCCTCGGAACCGACAAAGTCACAGGCATAATCGCAACAGGAGAAAAAATCGAAGCGGACCTCTTCATAAGCGCCTTCGGCGTCAGAGCAAACACACAACTCGCAGTCAACGCAGGCATAACCCTAGGAGAAACCAAAGCAATAAAAACAAACGCACGCATGGAAACAAACATCAGAGACGTCTACGCAGTAGGCGACTGCGCAGAAGTCACAAACATCGCCACCCAAAAACCAGCCCTTCCCCAACTGGGCACCGTCGCAGTAAGAACCGGAAAAATCGCAGGAATAAACGCAGCCGGAGGATACTCACTCTTCACCGGAGCCCTAGGCTCCGCAGTGTCAAGACTCTTCCAAACAGACTGCGGCTGGACAGGGTTAACCGAGGCAGCTGCAAACAAAGCAAGGATCGAAGTAGTAACCGGCACAATTTCCTCAAAAACCAAGGCAGACTATTACCCAGGAGCCCTGCCAATAAAGGTCAAACTAGTCGTAGAAAAAGAGTCGCAACGTATCATCGGAGCCCAAATCGTCGGCGGAGAAGAAGTCACCCAGCGCATCAACGCAATATCCTTGGCCATACAAAGAGGAATGACCGCAAAAGACCTGTCAAAAGCAGACACCGCATACGCACCGCCCGTCTGCGAAACCTGGGAACCAATGGTCATGGCCGCAGAAATGGTTCTGCTCAAACTGCGATAACCCACCCCTCTTTTACTCCAGAAGATACGGAAAATTAATTAGAAGAACACCTTTTCACTATAGTCACACAAACCAGTAACGGTGATAATTCGCATGACAATACGTGTGGCCATAAACGGTTTTGGAAGGATTGGACGACTACTGTATAGAGCCGCCCTCGAACAAAAAGCAGAAGTCGATTTTGTCGCCGTCAACGATATCACAGACGCAAAAACACTCGCACACTTGCTGAAATACGACTCCGTTCACGGAAGATTCAAAGGAGACGTCCAGGTGAAAGGGAATAGCCTGGTCGTAAATGGCAAAGAACTCAAGGTGCTTGCACAAAAAGACCCTGCACAATTGCCGTGGAAGGACATGGACATCTACTTGGCCGTGGAATCCACGGGATTCTTCACTGACAGAGAAGGCGCATTGAAACATCTAACCGCTGGAGCCAAGAAAGTCCTCATCTCAGCGCCAGCAACCAACCCCGACATCACAATGGTCGTCGGAGTCAACGAAAAAACCTACGACCACAAAAAACACAACATAATTTCCAACGCTTCATGCACGACAAACTGCGTCGGACCAGTGACCAAAGTATTGCAGGACAACTTTGGCGTCGAACGAGCCTTCATGATGACAGCCCATGCATACACGAACGATCAAAGAGTACAAGACCTAGTGCACAAGGACCTGAGACGCGCTCGAGCAGCAGCAGTCAACATCATCCCGACAACCACAGGAGCCGCCCGCGCGATCGGAGAAATAATGCCTGAACTCAAAGGAAAAATAGACGGAATCTCCCTACGAGTCCCCGTTCCAGACGTATCAATCGTCGACTTGACAGCCTCACTGAAAAAAGAAGCTACCAAAGAAACGGTAAACGCAGCATTCAAGAAAGCTGCCGAAACATCCCTAAAAGGAATAATTGAATACACCGAGGACCCGATAGTATCAACGGACGTGCTACACAGCACCTATTCCGCAGTTTTCGACGCACAATCGACGATGATTATCGACAAGAATTTCGTCAAAGTACTTGCCTGGTATGACAATGAATGGGGCTTCTCATGCCGAATGGTTGAACAAATGGAAATGATCGGAAAGAAAGAAGGACTCTGACCACTAAAGGCGCCATCCAAAATCTAAAATATCCCCCTCACAATCTTTCTTTTTTAAAAGGAGGAGAAACGAATGCCCCGGTTTCTCACACTGGACGACGTTAAAGTCAAAGACAAAGTGGTATTGGTAAGAGTTGACTTCAACTCTCCAGTAGATCCAAAAACCAAGAAATTGCTTGAAGACACAAGAATCCGCGCCCATGCAGAAGCCACAATAAAGGAACTTGAAGACAAAGGCGCAAGAACCGTAATACTGGCCCACCAAGGAAGATTAGGCGACTCAGACTTCATCCCCCTGAAGCAACATGCAGCAATCTTGTCCAAAATCCTCAAGAAAACAGTCAAGTATGTCGAAGACCTCTACGGAGAAAAAGCGAAAACTGCAATAAGAAACCTAGGAAGCGGCGAAATCCTTCTCCTGGAAAACGTAAGAACGTTCCCATTGGAAACTAAGGATAGAACGCCCGAGGAGCAGGCGAAAACCGAACTTGTCAGAAACTTGGCTCCACTGGCAGACTTGTTCGTCAATGACGCGTTCGCAGCGGCACATCGAGCTCACGTATCAATCGTCGGCTTCACAGCCGTCTTGCCAAGCGTTGCAGGACGCATTATGGAAAGAGAACTGAAATCATTGACTAAAGTGCTAGAGAAACCTGAAAAACCATGCATTTTCGTTCTGGGAGGAGCAAAAGCCGATGATTCACTAGAGATCTCCAAGTACGTGTTGGACAAAGGCATAGCAGATCACATTTTAACAGGCGGAGTGGTAGGCCAAATATTCTTGGTGGCAAAAAGATACAATCTGGGCAAACAGAACATGGAATTCCTAGAGAAAGAGGACCTAATGAAACTTGTACCAGGAATCAGAGATCTGACTCATTCTTACGAAAGTAGTATAAGAACCCCCGTGGATGTGGCAGTTGACATGAATGGCAAAAGGAGTGAAATATCCGTCACAGAGTTGCCAACAGAATATTCGATATTCGACATCGGAGTCAAAACAGTTAGGGACTACTGCAACATCATCCGCAAAGCCAAATCAATTGTGGTAAGTGGACCAATGGGAAAATACGAAGACGCGAAGTTCAGGTATGGAACAAAAACCATCCTTGAAGAAATTGCCCAGTCCGGGGTTTTCTCCATCGCCGGTGGAGGACACACAATAGCCGCTTTGGAACTCTTCGATCTAACTGACAAAGTTTCTTACGTCAGTACAGCTGGCGGAGCCTTAGTAGAGTTCCTAATGGGAAAGAAACTGCCTGGAGTTGTTGCCCTAGAAAAAGCTGCAACACGGAAAAGATAGACCCTCGCCTTTTTCAACTCTCACAGCAAGCCAAAAATAAAGAACACATCCATAGTAGCAATCCAGAGGACAAGATCTTTGACAGACGTCGTATTGGTTTTTGAGGTTCATCAGCCACATAGAATAAAGAAGAATTTCTACTGGGATAATCAAGTTTTCAAACATGTCAAGAAAAAAGAACTTTTCGACTACTACTTTGACAATGCAATGAACAGAGGGATTTTTGAGAGAGCAAGCAAGAAATGCTATTTTCCCGCGAACAATATCCTGCTCGACGTCATCGACAGATATAGAAATGAAAGAAAAAAAGTCAAAGTATCCTTCAGCCTGTCCGGCGTATTCTTGGAACAATGCGAAATGTTTAACAAAGATTTGCTCGAGACTTTCAAGCAACTTGCCGAAACAGGTTGCGTCGAATTTCTCAGCCAAACCTACTATCATTCACTTGCAAGTCTGTATCCTGACAGAGAAGAGTTCATTGAACAAGTGAAGATGCACCAACAAACGATGAAAGCTTTACTCAACTATACACCGCTAGTTTTCGAGAACACAGAGCTGCTCTACAACAACGCCGTGGCAAAGACAGTTGAAAATATGGGTTACAAGGGAATCTTCACCGAAGGCGTCGAAAGAATATTGCACGAGAAGTCACCAAACTACCTCTACCTGCCAAGGGGTGCAAAGAAGATCAAGGTTTTTCTGCGCAATTACAAACTGACAGATGATATAGGTTTCAGGTTTTCCGCGAGATGGTGGAGCGAATGGCCATTGACAGCCGACAAGTATGCTGGCTGGCTAGCCTCGACTCCTGGTGAATGCATAAACATCTTCCCCGACTACGAAACCTTCGGTGAGCACCATTGGCCGGAGACAGGTATCCATGATTTTCTTCGACACTTGCCAAGTGAAATATTGAAATGGTGGAATCTCCACATGTCAACGCCTTCAGAGGTCGTGGACAAACGTGGAAGTGCAGGAGAAATTGACGTCCCAGAACTCGGCGGAACTGTTTCTTGGGCGGATCTTGAAAGAGACGCAAGCTGCTGGCTTGGTAACACGATGCAATGGGCGTATTACATGAGCTTGAGAAGACTAGAACCAATTGTCAAGGAGACGGAGGACAACACATTTCTGAGAATATGGAGATACTTTCAAACCAGCGACCACCTTTACTACATGTTTACAGCCGGCGGAGGGCCTGGTGAAGTTCATTCGTATTTCAGCCATTTCAGCACACCTGCAGACGCCTTCGTTACGTCACAGGCAGCAATATTTGACTTTGAAAGCAGAGTAAGACTTGCATCCACGGTTGCTGATGCGCCTTTCCTATTCTACACAGGTATGGGCGAGAAGTATTTCACTGGAAGAACGGTGTGGAGCCTAAAGGGACTGAGAAGAGCCATTGAACAGATCAGTCTGAAGTCAGTTGAGTTTCATCTCAAACGTGGCGACATGGAAAAATGGGCCGAAAACTCGCTGCATGACAAGACTTTGACGCACGAACTGATGAAAGTGAGAGCAGAGAAACTGGAAGGAGAGCAACTTAGGAGGACTCTGGTCAAACTCTTGAAAAAGAGACTGGATTCTCTGGAAATCAAAACGGAGTCAGCGAGCAGCTTTCTCTGACAAGAAGCACGCACATGGTTATATAAGGCCACAATAGGAGAATATCATTGTAATCGAATGCAAGGTGAAAACGTGCGAGAAGAACTTCCACTTTCGGAAAAGATCCTGCAGACTTTGCACAATCTATGTGCGACGGCTCCAGATCTAGCTCGGAGAAGTGATGAACTTGCCCAAGTCATGCAGATTGACCTTGGTGAATTGGAAAGAATTCTAGACGGCTATAAGTCCGACGGCTTTGCACAAAGCTTCACTGACAATGAGGGAAAGAAACGCTATTATTTGACTGGAAGTGGGATTATCAAGGTTTGCGCTCTTTTCACGTAGGGAAACAATGATGAATGTGGCAATCTTCTCTTGGGAATATCCTCCTCGAATCGTCGGACAACTTGCTGACTACGTGAAAACACTTGTCATTCAACTTGCCAAGAATCAGATTCAGCCGTATGTGGTCACTTACCATGACTATTTGACGGGAGAATACGTAGAGCCTGAAGGCGCGAGGACCTTCAGGGTTTCTAACCCTGTGCACACTCACGTCGGAGTTCTGACATGGGTTTTGACTCTGAACCAAGAAGTTGAAAGAGTAACAGCAAACATCTGCTACGACAAGAAGGAACACGTAGACCTTATAGATGTTCAAGATTGGCACTTCCTACCCGCCGCGATGACTTTGAAAAACGCTCTGAGAATTCCCTTTGTTTATTCAATTGAAAGTTTAGAAGAACACCGCTCTCACGGTTCCAACACGCCTTTCAACATGGCAATAAAAAGCATCGAATGGCTTGGCATGTACGAAGCCCGCGCTCTGTTGGTCAAGTCACGATGGATGCAAGACGAAGTCGTCAGACTGTACAACATTCCTCAAAACAAAATCAGCCTCATTCCGCCTAGCTCCGTGACCTGGCTTAGTGAGATAATAAGCGTCTACAAAAAAGTCGTAGAGGGCGAAACGCGTTGACACAGAGCGATTTGAGCGTTATGATGCTCACGTGGGAGTTCCCACCCAGAATCATCGGGGGAATATCTCCGCACGTCTACTACTTGTCAAGAAGCTTGGCGCGGAACGGTGTTAAAGTCTTTGTGGTTACTTGCGATTTTCCCAAAGCACCACAACACGAAGTCTTGGACGGCGTTGAGGTATATCGAGTAGACTCCTACAGGAATCCTTCACCTGATTTTGCGACTTGGGTTTACCTTATGAACGTAAACATGCAGAAAGAAGCCGCTACGATAATCAGGAACCTTGACGGAAATATTGATGTCCTGCATGCTCATGACTGGCTTGTTGCAACAGCTGGAATCGGAT
>Ga0315288_10002110_pt1 | contig 25774 bp, 20 predicted proteins | sample YL17G11_20_MG_FD_203454 | JGI IMG/M metagenome (GOLD analysis project Ga0315288, IMG submission 203454) | Sediment microbial communities from Yellowstone Lake, YNP, Wyoming, USA - YL17G11_20 | ecosystem: Environmental > Aquatic > Freshwater > Lake > Sediment | place: USA: Wyoming | collected... | reverse complement strand
AACTGGCCAGGAAGCTGCCCTCGACGATGTCCAGCGCCTGATACTGCTCGGCGTTGACGCCGCGGACGGTGGCGAAGACGTCAATGTAGATAACCTGGCCGACGGCGGTGATCTGCACCTGCTTGGAGCCGGTGGTGTGTTCGCGGAGGTCGATGGTGAGGCCGGGGAGGCTGTCGAGCAGAGCGGTCCTCTGGCCGGTCTTGGCCGACGGGTCGCCGCCGGCTCGCATACTCAGCGGCTGGCCTTGGCGGAGGTAGGCCGAATCGATCAGGAAGTAATCATCGGCGTTGCAGACGCCGTCGTAATTGAAGTCGCCCCAATAGTATCCTCCCTTCAAGTTGAGGAAGCCCCGGTCGATCTGGAAATAATCATCGGCGTTGACCACGCCATCGAGCTGGGCATCGCCATCATACGTATACTTGACCAGCACGTCAGTGTAATCAACGCTTTGGCCAGCGAAGGTGGTCCTGATCGGAGTGTGGTAGCCGTCGCCCCTGTCATTGAGGACCGCCGCCAGGGTCGTGCATGGGGTGGTCTGTGCCGCTGAACTGGTCAGGCCGGCGCCGGTCCACGCCCCGCCGGCGCGTGCGGACCTGATCCAGTTACTGATGTTGGCAATGTCGCCGTTGTGGACGATCAGATCGTTATTGTTCAGATCCAGAGTGCCAGCCCCATTGATTGACAACGCGCCCGCCTGCAAAACTCGACCATCACCGGGTGCAACCCGCACGATGGCGGAATCGCTGATGGTCAGAGAGCGCAGGCCTTGATTTGCAGAGAACGTGACAGCGCCGGTGTCGCGCGCCACCACGGCCAAGTTCTGAGCATTGGGCGTGCCGGACGGGAAATCGTACGTTCCGGCATCGACGCGCAGCGTATTGTTGCCGTCGCTCCCATCGAACAGCGGGACAAGCGGAAGCTGACTGGCCAGCACCAGAGTATCATCGCCTTCCCAGCCCTGGACCGTCAGGTCCGTCATCGTGGGCAAGTCCCATGAGTAGGTCGGTGTCTGGCTCTCGTTGTTGACGAAGACTTCCAGGGTGTTCGGGTCGGTGGGTTTGACTCGAAGCTTGACGACGTCATCGCCCCACCCGCACTCAATGCTGCGGGGGTCTCCCCCGACGATGCGTGCCACCGCACTGGACGCAACGGCGCCGGCCAGCGCCGTCACACTGGAGCTCTGCCCAACGGAGCCGGGTGCCGAATACTCGCCCAAGTCGTTGATCGTACCCTCGCCGACAACTCCCCATGTGATTACCGGCTGAGTCACCAATGGAACATCAAACTGGTCAAGAGCGATAACCGAGAACTGTGCGGATCGCTCCGCTGCAACATCCACCACCTTCGGCGTAAGGAGCACGGAGCTCGCCGTAGCGTCGACGGTGACGTCCACATCGCTGGTGGCCGTGTGCCCGGCAGGATCAGTCACGGTTGCGCGCAAGCTATATACTCCGGGTTTGTTGAAGATCGCGGTCGTGTTCTTGGCCCCGTTGGTGTCGTTCTGGGAGAAAAAGACCGTCGCTTCGGGGGGCGCGGAGGTGGCGGTCCATTTATACGTCAGATACCCCTCAACCTCGTCAACATCGTGCCCGAGCACACTCAGGTTGGCGGCAATCCCCGTAACTTGGCTGGGACTGGCGGCGGCACTGGTGGCGATGGTTGGCGGATGGCCAACCGCGCCTTCAGTGGCGAAATCCCTGTCCATTTGATTGGCGGTCAGATTCTGAATCGTCATGCTCGTTGGGGTAAATGTATACCCCGGTTTGCTGGCCGTCAGCGTGTAGTCGCCGCCGGAGGCCAGGCCTATGATCGCGTATCCGCCTCGGTCGTCGGTGGCTGCAGTGATGCCTCCTGCTGATACCGTGACCCCCGGGAGGCCAACTCCAACGTCGGTCACGTGTCCGGTGATAGTGAATCGACTTGGATTCGTAGCACGCGAGAAGTTGATATTAAACAGGCTTTGCGTCGTCACAGTCACTGGGTTCGTCCAGCTCCCGCTCGGAACGAATCCCAACCCATCAGCGAACACCGAGATGTTCCACGTGCCCGGGTTTACAGGAAGAGCAAAGGACATTGAGGTAAAGTTGAGCGTCGTCGTTACTCTGTGGAATCCGTCAGTGATAATAGCCTGGACGTTTGGCGCATTGGCGTAAATCGTGCCGTACACCACCGTACTGCTTCCACGGAAAATGTTCGCGGTCGTGTCCACGTATCCCACAGTTGCCGGCACAGGAGTAAACAAGAAAGTGGGCTTTGTCGCGGTCAGCGTGTACTGGCCTGAGAGCGCACTCAGAGCGTAATGGCCGTTGGCGTCGGTTACGGTCGAGCTGATTCCGTCGCTCACCAACGCGCCGGGAAGGGGTGTGCCAGCATTATTGACGGTGCCGCTTAACGTGTAGAGAACCGGCGTTCCGCGGAAGCTGATCCCAAGGACGCTGGGCGAGGGGGTTACAGGGTTTGAGAAACCGATCGGGGCAAATATCCACCCTTCCTTGTACGCAGCGAAGGTGACATCGCCGGAGCTCCAACCGGGGACATGCAGCGTGAACGTGCCATCGTTGTCCGTGTAGGCGTTCGGAGCGAAGCTTCCACCGCTGATGTACACATCAGGCAGGGGATTGCCGTAGGCATCGAGCACTCTCCCGCTTACCCGGCGCACAGTGTCAGTTGCCCCGACCGCGACGAGGACCGAATCGCTTGCGGTCTTGCCCTTCATATCGCTCGCCGTCAACCGCACGCGATATTCGCCCGGGGTTGACCAGCTTTTGCTGGCGCTCGACAGATTGTCGGCCACGGCCTTATCGGCCACACTCTGTTCCTCAAAATCCCAGCAATACGCCAGAGTGTCTCCGTCGGGGTCTGATGCAGTCGAGGTGAAACTAACGGTCTCACCGACCGCGGCGCTGTAGCTGCTTGCCTGCAAGGACTGGATTTCCGGCGGATTCGGATCTGCGCCCTCGAAGTCCACCCGAACGAGCATGGATGCGGGTGTCGTGGTCAGATCCTTCTGCAAAGGAGTGATGTGGAACCCCGAGGGGTCGTCGAACGTGCGCCCAATGACCAATGGGCTGTCAGAGTGGAGCATGCCCGACGTGGGATTCATGTCCAACAAGGCCGTGCCGCCGAATGTGCTTGAAAACGGCGCCCAGTTCACTTCAAGGCCGTGGCTGATCCACTGATCGTACTGGAAGCCTGTCTGTTGGCGGAAGCCCAGCCAATAATCGTGCCAGTTGGGCCTGGAGATCTTGATCGCGTACTGATAGCTGGGATTCAGTGTGCCCCCGGCGTCCATGGCATACATGCGATAGGCCCCGCTGGACGTGACAGTGGCGATGTTCCCGTCCACCAGCCAGCCCAGGTAGTTCTTCTCCCATGCATTGTAGTGACCAATGCCCGTGGATTCGCCTCCCATTACATCGAAGGGATTCCCATAGTTGCCTTGCCCTCCTGGCTGGCCCGCGTTGCCCGGTCCGATCGTTGATGATAAATCGGACGCGACCCAGGCGTTCGCGTGCCACACCCCCAGGTTGTGCCCAAACTCGTGCTCGGCAACGAAGGCGCTGGACACCTTCAGCCAGCACCCGCTGAACCCGCGGATCGCGAGACCCGCAGCGCTACCAGGCCCACCGTTGTACCGCACGGCATCGAGTTGATAGTCGGTTAGGACGTACCCGGCGTCCTCTGCTTGAGCACGGGCATCATTCCGCACAGCATTCAGCGCGGTCAGCTCGCCTTGGTCTACTGCTATACTGTTGTAGTACGCCTCGGTATTGAGCACGACGCAGTCCGTCACAGTCGGCTCAAAGGTAAGCTGCCCCCACGAATTCGCGCTCATGAAATCCGCCACCTCAGCCATTATGCTCTGCGCGTCCTGGACAGTCTGTGGAGCGTTCGGCTGATCGGAGAAGCGAGCCAGGATGTACAGCACCCTCTTGGTTCCCGTCGTCCATCCAGATAGCGCCGTCTCTGGCGCGCCGGGCGCCCCATCGGATGTCGCCGTTACCGGGGTGGGATAGACGATGTCGGCTTCAAGGTTGAACGGCTCGGTTGGCGCAGCCAACGGACCTCCTTCATAAGACAGCATGACACGCTGTTCGAGGGGTTCAATTGGACGGCAATGACGACTACGGGGTCTCCTGGATCGCATGAACTGCTCCTTCCCCAAATGCAATGTGGAATGATTGGCTTGACATGGCGCCGACACGCGCCACACGGAGACGACGGCCGCGAAGACAGCCAAAGAAGGTCGCCACACCAATACTGAGTAGAGCCGACGACGGCTCGGGAATCGGATCAAGCCGAAAGCCTCGGCGAATGCCGTCGTGATAGCCTACACCCACGATTTGCCCCCGATTATTCATCGCAAAGACCTCCTCGAACTTCCAGTCGGAGGCGGGGTCGATGATATCACCCAATTCGAAGGCACTTGAGCCTAGATACAGGAACGTACTGATGAAGACCATGTCGCCTTCTACCCTGGACAGGTTGCCGACGATGTCTCCGCGATCGTTTATGTCCCTGACCTCTGGGACCCAGTCTCCGACCGTGTCCAGATCGTCGGTGACAGGGTTGATGGGCTCATTCGGTGCCGTGCGGAAGATGTGGAGCGCATGCACATCGCCAGAGGCGAGGCTCGGCCGCGAAGTCCCGGCCACCTGTCCGCTTGCATTGATGGCCGACGCCCAACTCGCCCAGTCGGCAAGTCCACCAATGTCATCCGTCGCTGGGTCGATCCCATTGTTAGGACGTGTGCGGAAACCGCGTGGCCTGCTGGCAACTGTCCAAGCTTCACCCACGGCCTGTCCGGCATTGTTGATTCCGTACGCCTCGCTCCATGGGCCGCCGAAGGTCCCCAAGTCGTCTGCGCTCGGGTCCATGGGCCGATCCGGAGCGGCTCGGAAGGCGTGCCACGTCCCTGCAAGCGTCTCTGACTTCCCCACGACTTGTCCGGCGTCGCTAATCGCGCGGGCGTAACTGGAAGAGCCACCGAGCGTCCCCAAGTTATCCCTTGTCGCGTCAATACCCTTGTTCGGGCCTGTTCGGAACGCATGCACAACGCCCGCAGATATCCAGCAATCGCCTACGACTTGCCCGACGTTGTTGATCCCGTAGCCCTTGCTCCAGCCAGGGCCCAGACTGCCCAAGTCGTCGCTGAGCGGGTTGATCGGCTGGTTGGGCGCGGTGCGAAAGGCATGGCTAGTGCTGTTCCCGGGCAGCGACGACTCACCAACCACCTGCCCAAGATCGTTGATCCCGTAAGGCGCACTCGTGGACCCGCCAAGGGTGCCCAGGTCCGTTACGGTGTACATCACTCCTGCATTGAGCTGCGCCACCGTACCCAGAACCACCACCAGGCCCGCCGCACGCAGCGATACTCTCCATCTCATGATGCGTACCTCCCGTTGATGTACCCAAGGCGTGACAGCCCGCAACCGGCGCACGATTTGCGGCTGTCGATTCCTTTGGCCCGCGACGCCCACACACCCAAACCCGCGCACATATAGACGCCGACGATCCCAAACTCATTCCGCACAATCAGCCCAAAAACCTAGATGAGGACCCCGTCTCGGCTGGCATACCATACAACCCTGGCCCGCCTTGGCGTGGCCCCACGCCGTCATATCCCTAAAACTCTGTTCAGTATACCACAGTCCCGCAACGCTGCAAGCCAAATCCCCGATATCTGTCGCGGACCTGCTGGCCGGGCTTGGCGTAGATGAAAATGCCCTGATTGGCGTTGCCCAGCGGCTGGGTGCCGGTGATATCGATGCCGATGAGGTTGCCCTGGACGTAGTTGTTGTGATTGGCATCGCCGACCAACGCGACGCCTTCGTAGCTGTTGCCGGAGATGACGTTGCCGGCGCCGAGCGCCGTGCCGCCGATGGTGTTGCCGGCGGAGCCATCGATGACCACGCCGCCGGGGCTTCCACTGCCGCTCTGGGGCTCGGCATCAGGGCTGGTGCTGAGATCGCCGCTGTAGCCATTGGGGATCGCTACTGTGCCGGTGTAATCGGTGCCGATGAGATTGCCCTGAACGAGATTGTTGTAAGCGCCCGAACCGTTGATCCCCACGCCGCGCCACCCGTTGCCGGAGATGACGTTGCCCGCGCCGGGCGCGGCGCCGCCAATCAGGTTATCATGCGCGTTCTCGCCGGCCATCGCGGTAATGCGCACTCCGCGCCATGTATTGGCCATCGCCCTGGCGCCGGTGCTGTCTACGCCTATATAATTCCCTTGCACGACATTGTGGGCGATCTCGGCGGTGGAAGAGGCGAAGAGCACGCCGCTGTATTCGTTGCCGGAGATGACGTTGCGGGCACCCGCGTCCGTGCCGCCGATGCGGTTTCCGGAAGAGCCGCCCACGCGAATCCCGCAGTTGCGGTTGGGGTGAGATCGTGTGCCCGTGAGGTCGGTGCCGATGTAGTTGCCCTCGATGACATGCCCGCCCCCGCCGATGAGCTTGATGCCCGACACGGGGAACCCGCCAATGACTAGGCCGCTAATCGTGCAACCGGTGACATCGGAGACAACCAGCCCGCACCCGTGCACGGCAAAACTGCCGAAATCGCCGGAGAGTGCGACAAGAAGTTGGGCCGGCGTGGATGCGGCGGCCCGCTTCGCGCCGGACTGTGTGTATCCGTCGATTGTGACCGGGGCCGTGATCGGCGGCAGGTCCGATAAAACACTGATCGTTGTACTCGCGGCCGGCAGCGCGAAGTTGATCGTGCTCGGCCCGCCGGTAAGGTTGGCGTTCTGGATGGCGGCCCGTAGCGTGATCTGCTCGCCGGGGGTGTTCTTGTCGACGTCACACACGCCGTCGGCCAGGTCATAGTCCCCGGCATCTGAATTGCTGTCGACCTTGAATATCGTCGTCAACAGCACCCGCGGCTCCAACGCCTCGGCACTGCACGGAGGCACGGTCGCCAGAACGGCCCGGGCAATGGCCACTCGGCCCCGCACTCGCTCGCCGCTGCTACGGTAGCTCGCCGTCAGACGCGCCAGCAGATTCCTGAGGGACATACCCTGCTCCTTCACATCTAAGCGACAACAACTCGATGTGAGTGCCGCAGATGCCCTCACCAGGAGACTGTTTAGATCAAGCCACCGTCGCTATTCCCCTTGATCGTGCGGCCAAGCCCATTTTCAAGTGCCGCCGAGGGGGTAGCTATGAACAGATGTACCCCGCTACAGCAAAAAGGCAACGCAATCGGGCGTGGTTCAACTTCGCCACCCTCCAAGGTGACACTTGCGAAGCCCCTCACAAGGTCACACTTGATCATAACTGCTGTCCCGTGCAGAACTACAGCTTTCCACGAGCGGTCGTAGTAGTCACAATAATTGTCGATGCCCATGATGCGGACGCCCGCCTTGGCCAAAGCCTGCGCCGCATGGGACCCGATGAAGCCGGCAGCGCCGGTAACGATGATGCTTCGCTGCGCCATAGGGGTTGGTCCTCTTCAAGGGGCGGTAGTGTAACTGCCGAGGCGTGAAGCACAACCACGCGATCATCATGCGCCGGGTCCTGAGCTGCCTTTCCATACGCCCGCTATGCAACCTCCCCCGGTGGCTCAAGTATATTGCTCGAACCGCAATACCGTGCATTGAAACGAGCAACAACGACATGACGAGCCGGACACTTTTTGCCACATTTCTCGCGGCCCTGCGGCTTACACCGGCTTGCCGCCTTTTCGCCGCCGATGAGCCGGCCAAGAAGAGCCATGCCAGCGGGCGAAGCGAGGTGAACGAATCCTGTCCCGTTTCGTTTTCCATTATTCGGGGTATTTCACGCGATATAATGCTTGATGGAGACACGCGGATGAGCGGGCCGGAAACGATGCCGTTCCAGCGGCCGTGCCGTCGGGGTATAATAGGAATTGGAGACAAGACCAATGGTTTACGCCACCCTGCGAATGAATGGCAAGGAGTTCGTCTTGGTGCCCAAAGGTGAGTTTGCCCGGTTGACGTCGCAGGATATCCGCGATGCCCGGAAGGCGAAGCAGGCCCTGGGTCGCTTCCGCGCCGGCAAGCTGCGCACCATTTCCCATGCTGCCCTGAAGAAGGAACTGGGATTGCAGGCATGACGTACCGTATCGAGTACGCTCCCGCCGCGGCGCGTGCTCTGCGAAATCTTGAGCGGAGCACCCAGCGGCGCATCATGGCGAAGCTCGAGACGCTGCAGGATAATCCGCGTCCCCAGTCGGCTGTCAAGTTGGCCGGACACGAAGCATACCGGATTCGAATAGGCGATTATCGTGTGATCTACGCCATTGCGGATGAACGGCTGGTGGTGCTCGTTGTGGACATTGGACACCGCTGCGAGATTTACCGTCACTGGTAACATGATGCTTCCCGGAGCCGCCCGGATGAGTTGTGCCGGGATCAAGCGGTGATTCCCGGCTTCATTCTCCATTGTCGCATCACCGGCAGAATTAACCCAGATTTTTCTTCTTCTTGGTTTGACAGTTGCTAGGGGGGTAAATTGTACATGTCGCGGGAGGAAAGAAAGGGGACAGGCCCGAATGCCACTGGATTAGGACTCTTTCCTGTGTGAGTACAGGCATTTCTTGTACTCCGCTCGCGGCCGGGTCATGCGGGGGTAGTTCTTCGGGCGACGTTTGACCACGCGCGGCTCGTGGCGGCCCGGACGCAATCGGTTGACGACGAACCTGGGCAGGTCCGCTCCCGGCTCGGCGCACTGCAGCCAACGCAAAACGTCCACGAAACTGATACGACAAGGCTTGACCCGCTGCCGCCGGGCCGCCTTCTCCCGCACCAAACACACCAGGTTGTACACCAGGGCATAGATCGCCAGCTCCTTGCGCACGCCCTGCGGGCTCTTGCACTTGAGCACATCCATGTTCAGCGTGATCTTGAGGTTTCTCAGGTCCAGCTCCACCTGCCAGCGGGCTTTGAACAGCCGCGCCAGCTTCCGCTTGGTGTACCTTCCGGCGTTCAACAGCGTCGTGGCCAAGGTGATCTCGTGCGTGCGGCAGCCGCGGTCCTGGATGCGATAACGCAGCTCACGCACCACTATCGACTCGGGAAGCTGATCGTACTGCCCCTGCGTCATGTACTGCGGCTTCTTCGGGGGCTTGTCCCACTCGACCAGTTGGTCGTGCTTCCCCAGCTTCCTGATCAGACGCGAACGCGGCTCCCCCGTGGCCCCCTTGAGTTTCCGCCGGCGCTGGCGTTTGTCGCGGAAGCGGACAATGATCCGCTGGTGGATGCGTTTGACCGCGTGAATCCCCCGCATTTGCAGGGCCGCGATGTGCGCGTAGGAGCAGAAGCCCCGATCGCCCACCACCACGTCGCCGGCCTGCAGCAGCGGGTGCAAGGCCCAAACCTTGGACATGTCGTGCGTGCGGTGGGGGAAGGCCAGGACTTCCAGCAGCATTCCGCTGTAGACGTCGAACATCGCCAGCAGGTGGGCCACAGGGAACCCGCAGCCCGGCTTCTGGGCGCCGGGCTGGCCAAACTCATGTTGTAATTCGGGCGTGTCGGGCATCGAGCAGGCCGAGCCGTCCACCAGCCAGGTGCGATGGCCCATCCACAGGCCGCGGGTGTTCAGCTCATCGCGGAGGGTGTGTGCCACGGTGCGGACCAGCCGCCCGATGAGCGTCAGGGGCAGTCGTTTGCGGGCGTCGCAGTAGGCGGAGGGGTCGAATTCCAGGCCCGAGAGGCGGGGCAGATGCGTGAGGGCGGTGTTGTAGTTGAGGACTTGCTGGACAAACAGTTGAATGGTGGTCAGTGGGTCCAGCTTGCGTTTGCGGTACGTGTAGTTCAGCTCGCGGCAGGTCCGCTCGACGGCCTCGGCGGGAATGAGGTTCCCCAACTCCTGCTTGATGCGTTGCAGCGCTCGTGAGATACTGGCCATCCGTGGCCTCCTGTTGTTGGTGACACAAGCACCACCATTATGGCAGGAGGCCACTACTTGCGCTATGCCCGTAATAGATGAATCGGCCCGGAGTTATGGCGAATTCGCCTTAATCCAGTGGCATTCCTGACAGGCCCCCTTCCGCAGACCCGCCTAGTGTCCGCTAACCTACACCTCCACCGTCTTGCCCGGGATCGGCGCCGGATAGCGGCCTTGTGCATCTGCATGTCCCGGGGCGGGGCTCCGGTCGCTCAGCTCATCCACACGGCTGCAGAACTGGAAGCTCGACTTCAGTGCTTCCTCCCACGTAATGATTCTCCCCGAGTGCACCGCGGCCCGGCCCATGATGGCCCCTTCGATAACGCCGCGCCGGGCCTCGTTGTGCGGCCGATTATTCCGGATGGCGCTCAAGAGAACATCCCACTCGGCCTGCCACGGAGTCACGGTTTCCTGCTCTGGCTTCCAGGCGATATTGGCTTGATTGACGCGCTGGTCTTTGTAGAGCCAGGAGGTCGGCGCGTGTATGTTGCCCGAAAACTTCGATGCGCACTTCGTCCCTCCTCACAGAAGTACTTGCCCCTGTCGAAGTTACCGACCTGCACTCCTGATGATTGCTGTTGGTTCATCACGCATCACGGCACTGGATTGCTGCCGGCGGGCGGTTTGTTGAAGGGGGTGAACCGCCCATTTGCAGGAGATAATCGGGACAGCCCTTCACTCCGATGGTGGGGGTGCAGTCGCACGATCTCTTCGGCATCGCTTCGAGATGTCGTCGGGCTTCGGAGGCGCCGAGGCCACTCGGGCATCACGCCCGGCCATCTGCAATGGCCGACTGTATCTTCGCCACGGCGAGACTCTAATGGTGTATGACATCGAGGAGACAAAATGAACAGCATTCCAATGAAACCTGATGGATGCCGACCGCGTGGGCGTTTTCTGAAGGCCATGGTCGCAGTCGCAGCCGCGCTGCTCATCGCGGTCGGCGGCAACGCCGCCACGCCCGATGCTGCTCCCGCGCTCTCCGTGAAGAACCTGAAACTCAAGGTCAGCGCCAGCGGCCGATACTTCGTCGATCAGGATGGCAAGCCGTTCTTCTATCTCGGCGACACCTGCTGGCTGCTGTTTCAGCGGCCCAATCGCGAGGAAGTGGATGAGTATCTCAAGGACCGCGCTGCCAAGGGCTTCACGGTCATCCAGGCCTATGTGCTGCGCGGGCTGGGCCAAAAGCACCCGGACGGCAATTCATCACTCCTCGGCGTGGAACCGCTCATCAACCGCGATCCCAGCCGGCCCAACGAGGAATTCTTCAAGAACGTGGATTACGTGATCAACCGGGCCAACGAGCTGGGTTTGGTAGTGGGTCTCGTGACGGCCAAGTCATGGCACGTCAATGAACATCCCGAGAAGGTGTTTGACGAGACCAACGCTCATGCCTTCGGCAAATTCCTGGGCCATCGTTACAAGAACAACGCCGTCATCTGGTTTCCCGGCGGCGACTCGGCCCCAGGAAAATACCAGGCGGTGTGGGTGGCGATGGCCAAGGGGCTGAAGGATGGCTGCGGCGGGACTCAGCTTATCTGCTACCACGGCCAGGGCAGCACTTCGTCATCCATGTGGTTCCACAAGGCGGACTGGCTTGATTTCAACTCGATTCAATCCGGCCATACGTTCCGGTCGGACAGCTACGCGTTCGTCAGCAAGGACTACTTTCTGTCGCCCCCAAAGCCGACCGTGGACATGGAACCGGCGTATGAAAACCATCCCACCGGGGCCAACCAGCCGCGCATTGACGCCCACAAGGTGCGCACGCAAGCATACTCTGCCATGCTCGCCGGCGCGGCCGGGCACGGCTACGGTTCGCTGGACATGTTCTACTTCTACAAGGATGCCGACGGCCCGTTCCCTAAGAACGGTTTTCAGCACTGGCGCAAAGCGATGGCTCACGAGGGCTCTGGGCAAGTGGGGCTGATGCGCCGCCTGTTCGAAGAGCGGCCGTGGTACAAGATGGTTCCCGACCAGTCGACTATCGCCTCTCAGCAGGGCGAGGGCACGAATCGGGTGGTTGCATCCCGAGCCGAGGACGGGAGCTTCGTAATCGCCTACACGCCCGTTGGCCAGCCCATCAGCATTCACATGAACAAGGTTCAGGGCACAACAGTGAACGCGCGGTGGTACGACCCGCGCGACGGCACTTGGAAGAGCATCGGTCGGTATCCCAACAAGGGCATTCAGGAGTTTGTCGCGCCCTCCCGAGGCGAGCAGGCCGACTGGGTCTTGGTGCTCGATGCGATAAAGTGACGGTAACGTGGCAGGCACTTGCTCCGCGCAGTCCCGAATCCCGCGGTCACCTGTGCGGCGCATTTACGCCTGCGAGTGGCAGCATGTCGCCTGTGCGTATCTGGTGGCGGCTCGCCTGCATTGAGCGAACCGCCAGTGGAGAATTCCCCGTTGCGACTGAAGCCAGTTTCGCGTGCAGCCATGTTCTACGTTGTGCAGATGTCCTCAGTTCAAGCGTATCGTGCCGAGAAGTGCGTCGGGCGGTAAACTGAGAGGTGTGGATTTGCCAGATTCTCATCCAGTGAGCAAAACATGCGCAGCCGAGTCCCCCTGAGCATGCTATTGTTCGTTGCGTGCCTCATCTTGCCAGCACCAACCGTGGCCGCGGCCGTACTGTTGGAGAAGCGGTTTGTCCATCCGGGCATGCTGCACAGCCGCGCCGACCTGGAGTTTATAAAGAGGAAGGTCCTCGCGGGTGAGCAGCCCTGGAAAGATGCGTGGGATGCAGTACACAGCGCGAGCTGGGGCCGCCGCCGTCACCGGGTCGCTTGATCCGGGTATCAGCGAAGCAGAACTGGACGGCGCCCGCCGCCTGGTGAAACGTGTGGCGTGGCTGGCGATAAAACTGAAGGACGCCCCCACCATCGCAGTAATTCGCATGTGGGCGTGGTCCTCCAGCCGATCTTGAGAAATCTGCCGGAACTGGTCGAGAAGTGAGCAGGCGCTCAATCGCTCCGTACCGCTCGGACTCGGCCGATCCGACGGTGCAGGCGCCGTTGAGGTGTATCATTCGGCGCGAAGGGCCGGCCTGGATTGGGAGGTTCTCAACGGCGCTGTCGCCAAAGTGCCGCGCGGGGGCGCAGAGTTTATGCGTCAGCACTACTCCGTATAGGCATCGATTTCCAGGTAAATCCTCGGCTTCCGCGGAATGTGAATGCGCACGGTCCAACTCTCGTCAACACCCCGGTCTGGCACCACCCGCAGCGCGAAGCCGTGGAAATCGGCGTCGCCGCTGGCCACCGCACGCATCGCGCGGGTCACATCCACTCTGAACTTTTTCGGCGGGCTCCAATCGGCATCGCCCGCGGACAGCCTGGGCACGACGACTGTCCCGACGACATCGCCAAGATTGGCGAAATCATACTGTTGACCCGCTGCGAACGCAGTTTTCAACACGACCGCGCCAACCTTGGTCGGCGCCTCGGGGTGTGCCCGCACGGCCGGAAATACGAGCCGCGCCGCGGCCAGGTCTTTGAGCGAAGGCAGTCCTTTCAAGTCGCCGCCGATCAGGAACGCCATCGGCTCAACTTTCTCCTGCGCAGTCTTGGGCCATTTGATGAAATCGGTCGCGGGTAAATCGCCCGAGCGGCTCACGAAGTGCCCGGCCTTGAGTTCCAGAGTGATCGTCTTCGTCGGGCGTACGATGCGCTGTGGCGGGGTTTGGCTGCCGATCAGGAACGGATTGGGCAGCGTCTTCAATTCCTCATCAGGGCCTAACCTCGCCTCCACTGCATCTTGAGGCAGCGGCTGTGGCGCGGAATTGGGCGCGATCACTTCCCGGCGAATGAACAGCATCCGCGGGTAGACCGGATACTTGTCTCTCGGCGTGGGCACGTCGATCTCGAACTTGGCCGGCAGGTCCGCCGCCGTGAAGACTTTCTGCACGACCGTCGGCTTCTGCGACCACACCGTGTTGTGCTGTTTCGCAATCTCCTTACCTTCATTGCACAACTGCTCGAAGGATTTGTTTCGGTATCCCTTGGTGTAGGCGTATGTGACGACGAGCTTGTTGCCGCCGAGCGCCGCCGGGTTGGCCGCAGATACGGTCACGACGTTCTTCCCCGGCGAGAGATATGGCAGACTGCCCGGATTGTTCTGAACGAGCGCTTCCAGCCTCAGTGATGTCAGCCTAGTTTTGAAGCTGATTCTCGCCAAGGCGGCCACGTGGCCTTTGACTGCAACGCTGAACTCCTTCAGATCGGCGGCCTTGAAACTCTTCCCGCCGTCAGTGGATATTTCCAGCAGCTCAGCTCCGTCGGCGGCACCGCTACCTTTGGTCATGATGTAGGGCGATTGAAGCAGGATGGTCACCCGGCCCACCGAACCCGCCGCCGCAGGCAACAGGGCGCCGTTCTCGTATTTGGCGTTCTCCACAGATACGAACGATTTGAGGAATGCATCATGGCCGAAATCCGGCGCGAACAGCAGCTTGCCGTTGGCGTAGCCGCGCACGCGCTGAAAGTACGGCTCCATCACCAGGCCGTATCCAGCATCGTTGCGAAGGTCCTTGTTGCCGCACGTGTGCTTGGGGGCGATCTTGCTGCCCGACCAGTACCATCCATCATCGGCCAGCGGTTCCCATGTGTTGGTCAAGGAAAAACCGGGAGCGAGATTTACCTCGGCCGAGTAGGAGACCGTCGCGTGGTTGATGCCCATCCAGCCGGCGTCCGCGCCGCCAGACTTGTGCGTCTTGAGGCCACCGACGAGGTCCTTGACGGTATCGCCGCAGGTCAGAAACGCCGGGGCCATCCAATTGGCCTTGTCGCCGACAATCTCGAACTGGTTGTTCTTCGGATAGACGGCGTTGCGCCCCTGGTCAAGGATAAAGGCATCCTCGATCAGGCCGCGGGCGTCGTTGTTCAGATCATCCTCGCCAGCGATGGTTCGGCCGCCGGGTGCGCTGGCGTCCGGCATCCAGGCGTAGAACTTGAGAAAGGCGTCAAGGTAGTGCCACCTGCCATCGTACTTGGCCTCAACGGTCGTGTGGCCGTCCCAGCCGACAAAGCGCCAGCCCCAGCCCAACTCACGCCACAGCGCCGACTGCTCCGAATGCAGCCCGCCGCACAGGCTCCAACCGTAGGTGTTGATCTCCTTGAGCACCGGAATACCGCCGCTCTCCGCGGGATAGGCCCGGTGATAATGACTCAGGATCATGAAGTTGTAGACGGCGATGGCTTTCTCGTCGTTGGTCTTGCACTCCCGAGTGATGGAATCGACGATGCTCTTGAGCGATGAGCAGTCGGGCGCCTTGTCGGGCAGGACCTTCACGCCCCTGAGCAGGCCCTCGACATTGACGGCCGGCGGGGCTTGCCCCGCCTTGGGCTCCACCGCGAGAAGCACGGTTGCCATGGCCAACACGGCCGTGCTGATGATGCGCATCGGCATGAAGGGTCCTTTCTTCTGAGAAAATAGAGCGATGGTCGCCCGCAACATCACAGAAGACGATGGGTGTATCAATGAATGCCCAGCATAGCTGTTTGCCGGCCTGCTGTCATTCAGACGGTTACCGGCTGCCGGGACCGACGCACCGCCGCTCGGTAGAATACGGTGTGAGCCACTGCGCAAGGGACCACGTGAACGCCCCTATTCCAGGAGGGTATTGCAGATAGGTGGCGCCAAGAAGAACCAAGGGACGTGGTACAGAACGCATCCGGGCAAAGCAAGAAAGGAATGGAGCATGAGGGCCGGAATCGCTCAATGGATCGGCTTATGTGCGGCGATATTGGTGGCGGGCCGGCCCTTGTCCGCCGCGGAGCCAGGGGCCGTCGCAGAGCAAACCGCGAAAGCCTTCCCGACGGCCGAGGGATTTGGCGCCAATGCGATCGGCGGCCGTGGCGGCCGAGTCATCGAGGTCACCAATCTCAACGATTCGGGAGATGGAAGTCTTCGCAGCGCGATGGAAGCCTCCGGGCCGCGCATCGTTGTGTTCCGCGTCAGCGGCACCATCACGTTGAAGAACGCAATCAGGGCCCGTACGCCTTATCTCACCGTCGCTGGGCAGACTTCGCCGGGCGGCGTGCAGATCAAAGGGAGCGGTGAGCCCGAGGGCGATTGGGGCGTCTGGTTCGTCAATGGCGCCCACGACATTATCGTGCGGCACCTGCGCGTTCGCATGGGCGGCAACATGAAACACGATGCCGGCAACAACCTTCTGTGCTATGGCACCGCCGAACCGGGCGTGCATGACGTCATTTTCGATCACTGCTCCGTTTCCTGGGGCTCGGACACGCAACTGGACTGGTATGGCTCCTACCTCAATCGGGCCACCTTCCAGTGGAACCTCATCGGCGAGTGCTTCATGGGCATTCATATCGGCGGCAACCGCGCCCCGAAGAACATCACGCTTCACCACAACCTCTTCGCGAACCTGGGCTCGCGGACGCCGCTCATGCAGCACGCGGATGTGTTCGATTTCCGGAACAACGTCATCTACAACTGGAGCGGGAACAACGCCTCGGTGTTCGGGCAATTTGCCCTCAACAGCTCGGCCTTTGGCAACGTGGTCAACAACCTCTGGCTGGCCGGGCCGGAAGGCGGCTACCCCTATCTCAACGTGGGTAATGGCGGGCCGACGCGCATTGATGGCAAGCCAGCAGATGGGGGCGGTACGAAGCTCTACCTCGCCGACAACTGGGGCCCCAAGTCTCCCAAAGGTAGTGAGAACGACTGGGTCGGGCATGGCGTGAACACCTGGGACTACTACGAGTTCAAGCACGACGGCAACACCCATCTCGTGGACCAGACGCAGTACGATGCCGGCAAGCCCTTCGCCGCGCCCGCCGTTACGTTGGACCCCGTGTCGAAGCTGTTGGACAAGGTGCTGGCCAACGTCGGGGCGTGCAAGCCTTCGCGTGATGCCGTTGACCAGCGGATCGTCAAAAGCGTGCGCGACAAGGGCGGAAGCTCCCGCGTCAGCACGACCGGCCCGTGGCCTGATCTGGCCAGCGGCGCGCCGGCGCCTCCCGAGGACGCTGATCACGACGGAATACCCGATGCTTGGGAGAAATTGCACGGTCTCGATCCCAACAACGCCCGTGACGGAGCGGCCGTCGCGGCCAACGGGTACACCAACGTCGAGAACTATCTGAACGAGCTGGCCGGCGACCCCATTCCAGGTTTCCGCAAGACATCGGTAGCGCCCACACCTGAGCGGCCAGCGGGGCACGATCGGTGACGAAGGGAAACTTAGATACTGCGGGTGCCGAGCAGCGTGAGTGACCGCACCCCAGGGCCGGAAACCACAAGATAGCCAGTGCGGCTGTATATGAGGCTATGAGGTCATGTCATCGCCTGCTCCTTGTCGTAACGGCCGCCGTCCTGCTAAATGTGGCTGCGGTCCGGCCGGTTGCTGCTGCCAGCCCAAATTCGACGATGCCTGTGGTGGCGTGGGATGTCGTGCCGTATCAGGTGTTCGATCGGCCCTTCAACGCTGGCGTGGTGGCCTTCCATGAGTCGGGGTGCAAGGTGGAGTTCACCGTGCTTGCGGATGGGACGAAAGTGCCGGCCGCCAGCAAGACGGTTCCTGCTCCGACTCTGAATGAGCAAACCAAGGTGTGGGAATACTGGATCGCACTCGATCCGAAAACGCTGCCGGATGGGGAGGTGGAGTTGCGGGCCAAAGTAGTACCACTGGGGGAGGAGATGATCACTCGGGAACTGGAGCCGCTGGTGCTCTATGCCAACGGCGGTGGTTCGCTGAAGTTCCGCCGGCCGGTCTGGGTGGACGGAGATCGAGGTGACGACGTCAATGATGCAACGGAGGCCAAGCCGCTGCAGACGCTCAAGGCGGCCGTGAGAAAGGTGCCCGATGGAGGGACGGTCTACCTCAAGCCGGGGAAGGCCTACTCACCCGACCGGCTGGAAGGCGGTTTGAAGCGCAAGTACTGGACGATCATTACCGCCGCTCCGGGCGTAAACCGCGACGATGTGGAAATCGGGCCGGGCCGGCCGGGCACCGACAAGCTCTGTTTCCGCAACGTCAGCCTTTACAGCGATCCCCCCGATCGGCGCTACAACACGATCCTGGCCGGCGAGCAGGGCAAGAGCATTGTCTGGCTGGACAATTGCAGACTGTACAACAGGAAGGGACGCTGGGGAGGCGGCGGCGAGGCCTTTGGTAATCGCTACATCGGCTACGTGACCGGCGGATTAACGACGGAGATGGACAATGGGCCTGGCGCTCTGCTCATGCGTGACCATTGCATGGTGAAGATGACCTCCGATGCCTTCACCGGCGTACACACGGCGATTAACTGTTCCGTGGAGGATATCGATCCGGGCAACACCGGCGCTCATCCCGACTTTCACCAGTCTTACGTGGGCGACAAGACCAAGTATAACCACGTCATCCTCTACAACTGCTGGGGCAAGCACTGCATCTCGCAGGGGTTCTTCGGGCATAACCTTCAGGATTCGGCATTCGTCAACTGCCTGTTCGAGAAATACAACACGGTTATGTACTCGCAGTACAGCGGCTCGCTGGACCACGTGCTGTTCATTCACATCTCGCTGCCCAACCAGACGTGGCTGTGGCGCGAGGGCCTGACGACGCGCAACTGCTTCATGATCGACTGCCTCATCGCGCAGATGGGCGTGGTGAAGACGGCGGATGTGAGCGGGCTGGTATTCGAGTCGAACCATTTCCTGAAGGTCGAGTCCAAGCGAGGCGGGAATGCCGCTGCGGGAGAGGCGGAATTCTTGGATGTAGAGCACTCGGACTATCACCTAAAGCCATCATCGCCAGCAGCTCGTGGCGGGAAGGTATTGCAGTGCGTGCCGGCCGACATGGACGGCAGGCCGTACGATCCGGCCAACCCGACGAGAGGGTGCTATCAGGCGAGTGGAGCACAGAAGTGAGCCTCGGGGTAATCGAGATTGGAGATGCGCTATGATCAAGTTGCGGCATCTACTGTTCGTGTCAATCATGCTGCCTTGGACCAACGGTCTGAGGGGCGCTGAAGTCAAGCCGGCGATTCCGCACATCGAAAACATCGTCCTGGCCCCGGCGCAGTTGCACGCGTCCAGTCCCGACGTGATCTGGTACGACAACTTCGACACGCTCGATGCGGGGCAGTGGAAGTACTTGGAGCCCCGTCCGGATTCGCCGCAGGCGAAGCTGTGGGACAAGGAAGCTCTCGGCGGCGCCGGCAAGTCGATGGAGTGCTTCTATGCCGGGTGTAACGCATCTTTGTGGCGGTCAGGCGGCTCGTGATCGCCAATAGGTATCGCTCTGATCCGTGTAGTCCAGGCACAGCAACGCCCCGAACCGCTCGGCGCGACGCGGTCGCCAGCGGGCACTGTTCAGTTTCAGTCGCGAGCCAATCTTTTTACACGCCCCTTCGATCGCGCCGCTGCCGATGGTCTTGCCCTCCGCCAGCCGCCGGGCGTACCACATCCGGTCCCGGTTGCCCTCCAGATATGTCCGCAACGCCTCCATCGCCAAGCGTTGCCGCTCATCGGCACACGCTCCAATCCGTTGCTCCAGGGCGGCGATGAACTTCGGGCCGCCCTGGGCGATCAACTCCTCCACACGCTCCTCCGCCCACGACCGCGCCGCCTCACCCTCGCCGAGCCATTCCCGGGCACAGCCGTGCAGGTGTTCGCTGACGTGGTAGATGTCCACGCACCACTGCGCCTGAGGGCTCAGCCGCTGGCGGGCCTGCTCCCAGATCCACGCCGCCCCATCGGCCAGCACGCTCAGTTCCGATGACTGCTCCAGGCCCATCAGCACACTCCAGCGTTTCCACATCGCCCCCGTCAGCCGCGCGTCGGCCATCGCGCAACTGGCCAGCCGCACGCTCGCCTCCGGCAGCACCCGCTCTCGCCACTTCTCCGGCGGCGCGGGCATCGCACGTTCCCGCTTCTGCAGCAGGTTCAGCCGAATTTCCCGCCAGCCTTCGGTGGTGTTGATCTTCAACCCGTCGCTGTAGAACTCCGGCTCGCCGGGGGCCCAAGCAAAGCTGCTGACCAGTTCGGCCGCGCCTCGCAACCACTGGCGCACCCGCTCCCCTTCATCCTGGCAGACCCGCTCGATGGTGTCGTCGCTGACCCTCATCGTGCAGAGGCTGGCCAGCTTGGCGCTGGCGCGATCGAAGGACCAGGCCGTGCTCACGGTCACGATCAACTTGCGGGCGTGCTCGGTGACTTGGATGTCCTCCACGCCCGCCCACTGGTCCCAGGGGCTGTAGGTCCGGCCGCAGGCGCGGCAGGCGTAATAACGACGTGGCACGTTCATGCCGCCGACGGTGCTGAGCAGGTGTTTGGGGGTCAGACGCCGGAAGGAGGCGTTCTTCCCGCAGTCACACGGAAAACTGCAGACCCCCTTTTTTGCGATTCGGGATGTTCCCGAACCGCTTGTTCGTACATCTTGGAGAGGTGATCGAAGCCTTGGTCGCGGACCACCGCCTCCACCGTCGCCAGGCCCTTGCCGTGGGGGGCAGTCTTCACGGCCTGCCGCAACGCCCGAAAGGTTTCCAGGGCCTGCAAGGCCACCAGTCGTTCCGCCTCATCTTCAATCCGAATCGATGTCGTCAAAGGGTCCTCCATGACAGGGTTCCCCCCATTATGACAGAATCGCCACAAATGCGCGCTAGACCCTTCTATGCCAAGGGCCAGCAGGGCATCGGCAACCGTAAGATCGTCTTCGGCGACAGTCCTATCGGTCGGCCGCTGCGCAAGGGCGAGCACTTTGAGGATGTGTATTGGCGCATCTATGTGAAACACCAGAGCGGCTGGACCGGCGGCAGCCCGGCCAAGATGAGCCGGGCCACCGGCTTTGTCTCCAATCGCTGGAACCAGGCCTTCATCCTGCACGTCTGGGGCGCTGGTGATGCGCTAACGCTTGATCCGGTCAGTGGGGTGCGTAATGGCCAGGTGGTCACCACACAATACAACGACTTCGGCAACTTCAAATGGCTGGGCAACAGCCCCAAGGGCAATTTCCCCATTCACAACACCGAGCAGTCTGGCCGCTGGGTCTGCGTCGAGGCTCGGCTGAAGCTCAACACGTCGGGACAGAAGGATGGCTATGCGGCCCTGTGGGTCGATGGCCGGTTGGACACCGAGCGGAAGAACATGGACTTCCGGGGCACCTACGTCGAGCACACGATCAACGCCGTGCTCCTGGAGGCCTACTGGAACCAGGGCTCGCCGGTGGATCAGTACCGCTGGTACGATGATTTCGTGGTCAGCACCAAACCCATCGGCCCATTGACGGCCAGCGGCAATCCCGTGTTGATCAAGATACCACGCGAAGATTGTGCCGCCTGGCAGGCCGAGATTTCCGCCGATCCGCAGGGCCAGCAGATCGTGTGGACATCGCTACCGACGCCGCCGGGAGACGGCAGGCTCACGGCAACCAGCAAAGCCGGCACATTCGCGGGGATGTTATCGGGCAAGACCGTTCTGCCGAGCGGGCCAACGTACTTCTGCCGGGCGCGGCAACAAAACAAGGCGGGTGCCTGGTCCGACTGGAGCGGCTGGCATCAGCCGTTCGTTGTGGAGCGACAGTCACGATAAGCGACTGATGGCGACAATCCGAAGGCATGCTCGACGGCAGAGTGCCCCGGAGCAGCATTCAGGATGAGGCGCAGGCTCCGGCGGTAATTATGATGGAGGAAATGAGCAGCCAACACTTCGGTCTGTCGCGGCGGGGGTTTATCAATGGCACGATCATGGCAGGCGCGGCCGCCGTGCTCGCGGACGCAGACTTCGCGGCGGTCGCTTCGGCGAGGCCAGAAATGAAGCTGCCGGACTGGTGCGATCGGCCGATGCGCTGGGCGCAGTTGACGCTGGTGGAGGACGACCCGGGGCAGTTTGATATTCAGTTCTGGCTGGACTATTTCCAGAAGACACACTCCGATGCGGCGTGCCTCAGCGCCGGCGGCTGCGTCGCTTATTATCCCACGAAGATCCCCCTGCATTACCGAAGTAAATGGATGGGCAAGACCGACCCCTTCGGCGATCTGCTGGCGGGGTGCAGGAAGCTGGGGATGAACGTCATTGCCCGCACCGATCCACACGCCGCGCACAATGACGTCTACGAGGCGCATCCGGACTGGATCGCCACCGACGTCAGAGGGCGAAAGCGCCGCCACTGGGCATCGTCGGAGCTTTGGGTGACCTGCGGCTTGGGGCCGTACAACTTCGAGTTCATGACGCAAGTCCACAAGGAGATCATGACGCTCTACTCGGTGGACGGCATCTTCATCAATCGCTGGGATGGCTCGGGGATGTGCTGCTGCGAGCACTGCCAGCGCAATTTCAAGGCAGCCAGCGGCATGGACCTGCCGCGCTCGACGAGCCTCCAGGACCCGGCGTATCGCAAATACTATCTGTGGCGTCAGCAGCGGCTCATCGAGCTGTGGCGGCTGTGGGATCGGGCGGTCCGGCAGATCAACCCCAACTCCTGCGTGATCCCTAACACCGGCGGCGGAGCGCTTAGCTCGCTGAACATGGACGTGATCGACCGCGATGCGGCTATTCTGTTTGCAGACCGCCAGGCGCGCAGCGGCCTTACGCCCCTCTGGGCCAACGGCAAGAGCGCCAAGGAATACCGCGCGGCCATGGGCCGCAAGCCCATCGGCGGAATCTTCAGCGTGGGCGTGGAGGAGGCCTATCGCTGGAAGGATTCTGTGCAGAACGCGGCCGAGGTGCGTCTGTGGGCTTTCGATGGCATTGCCAACGGGCTGCGGCCGTGGTTCACGAAGTTCGGCGGCACGCTGCGCGATACGCGGTGGCTAAAGGTGGTCGAGGACATTTACGCCTGGCATCACCGCGCGGAGAAATACCTGCGCAATGAGAAGCCGCTGGCCTGCGTGGGGCTGGTCTACTCGCAGCAGACCGGCTGGTTCTACGGCGGCGATCAGGGCAGGGCGAAAGTGGAAGATCACATCCTGGGCTGGTATCACGCGCTGATCGAGGCACGAATCCCCTTTGAGATGGTCCACGACCGGCGCTTGAGTGCGGATCAGCTCGCGCAGATGAAGCTGCTGATCCTGCCCAACATCGCGGCGCTGTCGGATGAGCAATGCCGCCAATTGCGGGAATACGTCAAGCGCGGCGGAAGCATCATCGCCACCTATGAGACATCGCTGTGCGATGAATGGGGAAACCATCGAAAGGATTTCGGGCTATCTGATCTTCTGGGTGTTTCCTTCAAGAGCAAGATGGACGGCCCGATGCGCAACTCATACCTGCGGCTGGAGAAGGACCCGGCCTCGGGCAAGTTCCACCCGCTCCTTGCTGGTTTGGAGGATGCAGCACGCATCATCAACGGCGTGTGGCGGCTGGAGGTAAAAGCGAGCCGGGCGTTTCCCAATCCGCCGCTGACGTTCATCCCGCCGTATCCCGATTTGCCCATGGAGGCGGTCTTTCCGCGAGTGCCGCGCACAGAAATTCCGGAGGTGTACCTGAGCGAATCGGAGAAGAGCCGGGTGGTCTATTTCCCGTGGGACATCGATCGCACATTCTGGGAGACGATGTGCGTCGATCACGGCAAACTCATGCGCAACGCGGTCACCTGGGCAATCAACCACCAGCAACCGGTTTATGTCGAAGGCACCGGCGTGCTGGATGTGACGGTGTGGCAGCAGGCCCAGTCGATGACCCTTCATCTGGTCAACCTGACCAACCCCATGATGATGAAAGGCCCGGTGCGCGAGCTGATCCCGGTGGGCGAGCAGCGGGTGCGCCTACGCCTGCCGGAAGGCAAACAGGTCCGCAGGGTCCAACTGCTCGTGGCTGGCACGTCGCCACAGTTTCAGGTGAATCGAGGCTACTTGAGCTTGAGCGTGCCCTCGATCCTGGACCATGAAGTCGTCGCGGTCGATTGGCAGCCGACATTGTAGAATGCCGTCCATACGGAAGAAGCTTCAACCTGAGCCGATTGTGACACTCGCTCTGATGATCTCGGCGTACGGGCGACGGGGGCGCCGGTGGCGGATGATTCAAAGCCGGCGCCGAGATGATCAGGAACCTGAACAAGCTGGCCGACGCCAATCTGATGCTCTCGATCGCGGCTGCCGGCATGAACACCTGCTTGAGCCGCCGCCTTGTGCTTTTCACGTTGACACCGCACGATCCCAGGTTAGCCAACTACAAGGACGCGCCATGAGTACCGACACCTGGACACGACGACGCTGGCTCAAGGCGACGGCCGCAATCGGTGCGGCAACCCTGCTGTCCTCAAAGCTTTCTCTGCTCGCTCGTGTGGCCGAGGTGAAGTCACCCGTCATCTGCGACATCGGCTCGCGTCGCGAGCTGTTCGTTGACCGCATGCTGATCGAGCAGGAAAAGGGCACGCACCTCAAGCTGCACGAGCCGCAGCTTGCTCCCGCTATGAGCGAGCCGGTGGACAACCTCGAGTACGGCACTGTGATCAAGGACGGCGATCTGTTTCGGCTGTACACGCGGGATGGACGGGGTGCCAAGCTCGATGGCGACGCGGCGGAAGTCACGCGTTACTGCGAAAGCCGCGACGGCATTCACTGGACGAAGCCGAAGCTCGGCCTCTGCGAGATTGACGGCAGCAAGGACAATAACGTCATCCTGCACGAACCGCCGTTCTGCCACAATTTCACACCCTTCCTCGACATCCGTGCCGGTGCACCGGCTGGGGAACGCTTCAAGGCGCTGGCCGGGACGGTCAAGTCGTCGCTTGTCGCCTTCGTGTCAGGCGACGGCATTCGATGGCGCAAGCTGCGCGCGGAGCCCGTGATCCGGTACACCAAGGAGTACGCCTTCGATTCCCAGAACGTCTCCTTCTGGTCGGAAAGCGAGGGGCGATACGTCTGCTACTTCCGCCATTTTCTCGATAAGAAACTCCGTTCCGTTTGCCGCACGACGTCACCGGACTTCCTGACTTGGGGCGAGCCGATTCCGCTCCGTCCAAACTTTCCGGGCGAACACCTGTACACGACGGGGACGCACCCGTATTTCCGTGCCCCTCACATCTACATCGCCTTGCCGACGCGATTCCATCCGGACCGAGGCGAGAGCACCGATATTCTCTTCATGACGGCTCGCGGCGACGCGCCCTACGACCGCACGTTCCGGGAGGCGTTCATCCGGCCCGGCCTTGATCCAGCACGGTGGGGCAACCGCGCGAACTATGCAGCGCTCAACGTCGTCCCGACCGGGCCGGCGGAGATGTCGATCTACGCGACTCCGTTTCGCCGGTTCGTGCTGCGGACGGATGGCTTCGCCTCGGTGCATGCCGGGGCCGATGCCGGCGAGATGGTGACCCGGCTGCTGCGGTTCACTGGCCGGACACTGAGCGTGAACTACTCGACCAGCGCTGGCGGAGGCCTGCGCCTTGAGTTGCAGGATGCAGATGGAAGACCACTGCCCGGCTTCTCGCTTGCCGAGTGCCGCGGCCTGGTGGGCGATGCAATAGAGCAGACCGTGGCGTGGGTCAAGGGGAGCGATGTGTCTTCACTCGCCGGCAGGCCCGTGCGGCTGCGGTTTGTCATGCAAGACGCGGACCTGTATTCGATGCGGTTCAACCAGTGAAAGCTGCCTGTGAAACGAAGCTCCTTGATCACTTTATTCGCTCTGGGTTCGCGCTGATCAATTCGGAGCCAGCCGTGGCTATGTGGCGGCGGGAGGGCCGGCGTGCCCGGAACATCGGAGAGTGGGCAGTCCAAGCACCGGCATGGCCATGCTGCGGCGCGACGGCTTCGCCTCCATGGATGCGGGGCGGGGCGGGGCAACCCTCACGACTCGACCGATGCCGTGCTGTGCCATTATTCGACCGACTCGTAACGTGATGTGCCCTAAACGGTTCAAGCTCGCTGACACCTCGGTGATTCGTCCGGCCTTCAGGCTGGGTGAGGGATACAATCG
>Ga0315288_10002109_pt1 | contig 25774 bp, 22 predicted proteins | sample YL17G11_20_MG_FD_203454 | JGI IMG/M metagenome (GOLD analysis project Ga0315288, IMG submission 203454) | Sediment microbial communities from Yellowstone Lake, YNP, Wyoming, USA - YL17G11_20 | ecosystem: Environmental > Aquatic > Freshwater > Lake > Sediment | place: USA: Wyoming | collected... | reverse complement strand
ACCCCCAGACCATGAGGAGGACCACGAGCGCGTGCGTCGCCCCAAGTCGAGGCTGGTCGACGGGGCCGCTGATGTAGATCGCGTAGAAGAAGTGGAGGAGCCACGGGATGTACAGGAGGCCGAAGACTCCCGCCACGGCCTGAAGGAAACCGGTCCGGTGCGGGATGCTCCCGAGGTAGCGAAGGACCTGGTAGGCGATGGCGAGGAGGAGGGCGGCGTCGCCGTACCGGCCGTCGAAGATGACGTAGCTGAAGATGAGGACCGGTATCCAGATGAGGAACTCCGGCCAGGCGAGGGGCACTCCCAGCCGCTTCATGAGGAGGAGGTACTCGACCCCCGCCGGGTAGGCCGCGACCAGGATCAGGATCCCGACGATCCAGGGGACGTCGTACCGTGCCCCAAGGTAGAGGACGGAGAAGACGATGGCTCCCCCGATGAGCCCGCTCGCCACGCGCTTCACGACCTTCATCTCTCCCCTCCCACGAGCCCCCCGAACCGCCGCTCTCTCTCCTGGTAGGCTGCAAGGATAGAGAGGAACTCGGCCGCGGTGAAGTCCGGCCAGAGCGTCTTCGTGAAGTGGAGTTCGGCGTACGCCGCCTGCCAGAGGAGGAAGTTCGACAGGCGCACCTCCCCACTCGTGCGAATAATGAGGTCTGGGTCAGGCATCCCGTCCGTGTACAGGAGGCGGGAGAACGCCTCCTCGTCGAGCCCGTCCGGGCGAAGGGTCCCTGCGACCGCGGCGCGCATCGCCGCCCGACAGGCGCGGAGGATCTCGCGCCGGGCGCCGTAGTTCAGGGCGACGTTCAGCCACAGGCGGTCGTTTCCCGTGGTCGCGGCCGTCACCCGAGCGACCTCCTCGCGAAGTGCGGGGGGAAGCTCAGCGGCGTCTCCGAACACCGTCACCTTTACCCCCTCCGCGACGAACTCGGCGAGCTTCTCCGCGATGAACCAACGGAGGAGGTCGAACAGGAAGGAGACCTCGGCCTCGGGCCGGCTCCAGTTCTCGGTGGAGAAGGCGTACAGGGTGAGGTGGCGGAGTCCGAGCCGCCGCCCGGCAAAGCGGATCAGGCGCTCGGCCGTTCGCACACCGGCTTGGTGTCCGGCGTTCCGGGGGAGGCCGCGCGCAGTCGCCCAGCGTCCGTTCCCGTCCATGATCATGCCGACGTGCGCCGGAAGCCCTGCCGCCTTCACTCGATCGAGGAGGGTCACCGCCCCCCTCCCACAAGCACAGCCCGCGCCTCAGCGACGACGGTCAGCGACCCCGTCACGACCAGGGCATCCTGCGAGCGGAGGGCCCATCGGGCGAGGGCGAGCCCCTCTTCGACGCTCCCGCTCGAGGCCGGCGGCGGATCGACGCGAGGGCAGGCGGCGAGGAGGTCGCCGACCGGCAGAGCGCGCGGACTGCGCGAACGGGTGAGGGTGACGCGGGGAAAGAGAGGGAAGAGGGCATCCATCATCGGGCCGACCTCCTTGTCGGCAAGGGCCCCAAACAGGAGGTGCCGCACCTCGCGGTCGGGAAACCAGTCTCGGACCTCGTCCGCCAGCGCCAGGGCGCCAGGAAGGTTGTGCGCTCCGTCGAGGACGATCGCCGGTTCGCGGGCGACGACCTCGAACCGCCCCGGCCAGCGGACCGAGGCGAGGCCGGAGAGGATGGCCTCGTCTAGCAGCCGGAGCCCTCGGCGGCGCAGGACTTGAAGGGCAGAGAGGGCGAGGCGGAGGTTCGCCGCCTGGTACCCCCCAAGGAGGGGGATGACCACCCGGTCCGGGAGTCCCTCGCCCCGGACGTCGTAGACCGCCTTCTCCCAGTCGCGGGCCACGCGCCCGACAGTGACCGAGTCCGAGCGGAGGGGCTCCGCGCCCAGTCCGGCGCACACCGCGGCGACGACCCGCTCCGCCTCCGGGACGAGGTCCCCCACGAGGAGTGGGACGCCGGGCTTGGCAATCCCGACCTTCTCCCAGGCGACGTCGGCCAGGGTCGGACCGAGGAGGTGGAGATGGTCCCGCCCGACGTTCGTCAGGAGGGAGAGGAGGGGTCGCACGACGTTCGTCGCGTCGAACCGTCCCCCAAGACCGACCTCGACCACAGCGAGGTCGACGTGGCGCGCGGCGAAGTGATCGAAGGCGACCGCGGTCAGGGCCTCGAACTGGGTCGGTTGGTCCCGCCCCGAAGAGAGCAGCGGAAGGAGCGAGTCGACACCCCGCGCGAGGTCGTCCTCTCCGATCCACTGCCCGTCGACAGCGATCCGGTCCCGGAAGTCCTCGAGATCCGGGGAGGTATAGCGCCCAACTCGGTGGCCCGCCGCTCCAAGGATCGAAGCCAGCATCGCTGCGACCGACCCCTTGCCGTTGGTCCCAGCAATGTGGATCGCCGGGAAGGCACGCTCGGGATGCCCCAGGGCGGAGAGGAGGCGCTCTATCCGGTCGAGACCCGGCTTCACCTCAAGTGAGGGGAGACTCCCCAGGACGCGGCGGGCCTCGGCGTACTCCATCTACCCCCCCAGGACGGCCAGGTTCGCCTCCAGGCGCCGGCGCCTTGTCGCGAACTCGTCCCGCTTCTTCTCCTCCTTCTCCACGACCTCGCGCGGGGCGCGGGCGAGGAACGCGGCGTTGCCGAGGTTCCTCTCGACCTTCTCCAGGTCGCCCAGGACCTGCTTCAGCTCCTTCCCCAAACGTACCCGCTCTACGTCCACGTCGATGAGGCCAGCCAGGGGGACGAAGACCTCCGAATCGGTCAAGACCTGACGGGCCGAGCCCGGAGGAGGAGCGACCGTCGGTCCGGCATGGCAGGCTCGTGACCCCGCCAGGGCGGAAAGAGCCGCTCCCTTCGACTCGAGGAGCGAGAGGAAGTTCGTCTTGGCCGTCCGCACCCACACCTCCACCTCCGCTTCTGGCGGCACGTGAAGCTCGGCGCGGATCGTGCGCACGGCGGAGACGACCTCCTTGAAGAAGGCCATCGCCCGTTCGGCCTCCTCGTCGCGCGCCGCCGCGTGGGGATAGGAGGCGATGGAGATGGACTGGGGGTTCTCGCCGAGGACCTGCCAGATCTCCTCGGTGATGAACGGGACGAAGGGATGGAGGAGCTTCAGGACTTCGCGCAGGACGTGGTAGAGGACCCCGCGCACGCCGTCCTCGGGCGACGCGGCGAGTCGCGCCTTCGCCACCTCGAGGTACCAGTCGCACAGGTCGTGCCACGTGAAGTCGTACACCGCCTCGGCCGCCAGGTTGAAGTTGTAGCCATCGAGGTGCTCCGTCACGGTCCGCACCGTCTCAGCAAGGCGAGAGAGGATGTAGCGATCCTCGAGCTCCACCACCTTCTCTGGAAGGGACGGTCGCTCGTCGCCAAGGTTCAAGAGCGTGAACCGCGCCATGTTCCAGACCTTGTTCAGGAAGTTGCGCGCCTCGGCGAGGTCGGACCAGGGCATGCGTAGGGTTCGCCCCTTCCCCGTCGTGTGGGACAGGGCGAAGCGGAGCGCGTCCGCGCCGTACTCAGCGATGAGGTCGATCGGATCCACGATGTTCCCCTTCGACTTCGACATCTTCTGCCCCTGATCGTCAATGACGAGCGGCGTGATGCAGACGGTGCGGAACGGGACGTCGCCCATGAAGTGCAGGGAGGCCATGATCATGCGGGAGACCCAAAAGAAGAGGATGTCGAACGCCGTGACCAGGAACGAGGTCGGGAAGTAGATCGAGAGGTCCTTCGTCTCCTTCGGCCACCCCATCACCGAGAAGGGCCACAGCCAGGATGAGAACCACGTGTCCAAGACATCCTCGTCCTGGCGGAGCTCGACCGACCTCGCGTAGTGCGCGGCCGCCTGAGCGCTTGCCTCCTCGGCGGAATGGGCTACGAAGGCCAGACCGTCGGGGCCGTACCAGACGGGGATTCGGTGCCCCCACCACAGCTGGCGCGAGATGCACCAGTCCCTGATCCCCTCGAGCCAGTCGGAGTAGAGCTTCGTCCAGCGCTCCGGGACGAAGTGGACCCGGCCGTCCTTGACTGCTTGAAGCGCCTCGCGCGCGAGCGGCTCCATGCGGACGAACCACTGCGTCGACAGGAGCGGCTCGATCGCCGTGTCGCAGCGTTCGCAGTGGCCGACCGAGTGTTGGTAGGGGACGACCTTCTCGACCAGCCCCTCTGCCTGAAGGCGGTCGACGATCGCCTGCCGCGCCACGGCGCGAGACATCCCCTGGAACGGGCCGGCCGCGGCGTTGAGCGTGCCGTCGCCGTTCAGAATGTTGATCGATTCAAGGCTGTGGGCCTTCCCGATCTCGAAGTCCACCGGATCGTGGGCCGGCGTCACCTTCAGCGTCCCGGTCCCAAACGCCGGATCGACCAGCGAGGTCCCCACGATCGGAAGGAGCCGCCCGAGGATCGGCAGGCGAGCACGCTTCCCGATCAGCCCCTTGAAGCGCTCGTCCTCCGGGTGCACGGCGATCCCCGTATCGCCGAGCATCGTCTCCGGCCGCGTCGTGGCGACCGTGAGGTGCCCTCCGTCCTCGAGAGGGTAGCGAATGTAGTAGAGCGCCCCCTCGACGTCCCGGTGGTCGACCTCAAGATCGGACAGGGCCGTCCCGCAGCGTGGGCACCAGTTCGTCAGGTACTCGCCGCGGTAGATGAGACCCTCACGGTAGAGCCGGACGAAGACCTCCCGCACCGCCTGCGACAGGCCCTCGTCGAGCGTGAAGCGGAGGCGTGACCAGTCGCAGGAGCAGCCGAGCGCTTTGAGCTGCTCGATGATCTCGGAGCCGTACTTCGCCTTCCACTCCCAGACGCGGGCCACGAAGGCCTCGCGGCCGAGCTCGTGGCGCGTTCGCCCTTCCCGCGCGAGCTCCTTCTCGACAACGTTCTGCGTCGCGATGCCGGCGTGGTCCGTCCCGGGGAACCAACACGCGGCGTCCCCCCTCATCCTTCGGTACCGGATGACGACGTCCTGGAGGGTGTTGTTCAGCGCGTGCCCCATATGGAGGCGACCGGTGATGTTCGGCGGGGGAATCACGATCGAGAACGGGACCCTCCCCGCGCTGGGCGCGGGTGGGCGGAAGTAGCCCTCCTCCTCCCAGAAGCGGTAGGTCTTTCCTTCGACTTCGGCAGGCAGGTAGCGCTTCGGCAGTTCCATGCGGCGGCCTCCCCGGGCGCGGCGATCTTAGCCGATCCGCGCGCGGGACGCTATTTCCAGAGCGCGATCCCTACGTCCAGCGCTCCAGGGCGAGGGTGTAGGCGTGAAGCTCCGACGGAGCGAAGAAGATCCCGAGTTCCCGGTCGGCTGACCCGAGAGAGTCCGAGCCGTGGACGAGGTTCATCGTCAGATCCAGCCCGAAGTCGCCGCGGATCGTCCCCGGGGCGGCCTTCTGCGGGTTGGTCGTCCCCATGAGGCCGCGCACGACCTCGACCGCGTTCTCACCCTCCACAGCGAGAGCGACGACCGGGGAGGCGGTGACGAAGGAAAGGAGGCCGGGAAAGAACGGCTTCTGCACGTGCTCCGCGTAGTGGCGGCGGGCCAGGGCCTCGTCGACACGAAGCATCTTCAGGCCGACGATCTTGAGTCCCTTCCCCTCCAAGCGCGAAAGGACCGTCCCCACGAGGCCTCGCTGCACGGCATCCGGCTTGCACAGGACGAGCGTCCGTTCGATCCCCATCGACGTTCCCTCCTACGGCCGGCGGGTGTAGCGCCGCCCCTCCACCTCCTGGATCGCGCCCCGCATCTGGAGGAGGAAGAGCGTCGAAGCGGCCTCGGCCGGCGTGAGGCCGATGCCGGCAATGATATCGTCGATGTGGACCGGTTCAAGGCTGATCGCGTCCAGGACCCGCTGCTCGACCTGAGAGAGCGAGGGAGGACTTGAGCGGTCGCTCCCCAGCGAGTGCGGCGCGAGCACGGCGAGGTCCGGGAACTCGGACAGGATCTCCGCGGCCGACGTCACCAGGACCGCGCCGTCGCGAATCAAACGGTTCGTCCCCGCACTTCCGGCGCTCGTCACGTTCCCTGGGACAGCGAGCACCTCCCGCCCCTGGTCGAGGGCGGCGCGGGCGGTCAAGAGGGCCCCACTTCGCTCCGGGGCCTCCACGACGATGACCCCGCGGCAGAGGCCCGCGAGGACGACGTTCCGGGCGGGGAAGGTCCACTTCGCGGGCTCTAGGTCGAGGGGAAAGGGACTGAGCAGGGTCCCCCGTTCGGCGATCTCCTCGAACAGCGCCCAGTTCTCGGCCGGGTACGGGTGGAGGAACCCGGAGCCTAGAACAGCGACCGTGAGTCCGCCGACCGAGAGGGCGCCACGGTGGGCGGCGGCGTCGATTCCGACGGCCAGACCGCTCACGATGATAAGGCCGCACCCGGCGAGGCCCGCGGCGAGCCTCTCGGCCACGCTCCGGCCGTAGCGGCTGCTTCGCCTCGTGCCGACGATCCCGAGCGCGCGCCGGGTGTCCACCTGCACCCGCCCCTTCACGTACAGGACCGCCGGAGGGTACGGGAGCGCGCGAAGGAGCGGAGGATACTCCGGGTCGAGGAGGGTGACGGCGCGCGCCTGAAGGCGCTCGCCGCGGTGGAGCTCCTGGTCCAAGGCCTCGTCGCTCCGGCCGGCGGCAATCGCCTCCGCGGCCGGCGCGACCTCCGGGATCGAGCGCAGGTCCGCCACGGACGCCCGCCAGATCGCTTCCGGTGACGGGAAGTGGTCGAGGAGGGCGATCATCCGGCGCGGTGTCACTTCGCTGATCCGGTGGAGGCCGATGAGGTACTCCTGCGGCGTCCTCGACATGTCAGCCCTTCGGCTCCGATCCCCGCCCGGCCTGAACGTGCCATCGCGCAGCGGGGGAGGCCGGGCGAGACCAGACCGCAACGCCAAGGGCGTACAGAGCGAACCCGGCAAGCCACGTGCCAAACCAGGACGAAGCGGAGAGGGTCGAGCCCGGAAGCCGGGCCATCGCGCCGACGACGTCGCGAAGGCCGAGGAGGAGAAGACCGAAGACTGCCCCGGCGGGGGGAAGAAGGGGCGTCCAGGCAAGGAGCAGGGCCACTGCACCGGCCCACATCGCGACGCTCGAGAGGGGAACCGCCACGAGATTCGCCAGCACGCCGAGCGGGTAGACGACGCTGAGACGCGCAGCGGTGATCGGAGCCGTTCCCGCCTGCGCAGCGAGAGAGACGAGGGCGACGTCCCGCAGGTAGTCACTCGCCCGGCGGAGGAGCGGCCGCGGCGCGCTCTTCGTCTCCCTGGGCAGGACGAGCAGGGCGAGGATCCCCGCCGTCGCCCCGAAGCTGAGCTGGAAGCCAAGATCGGACAAGGCCGAAGGCCAGACCACGAGAACCACGAGCGCCGCAGCGGCGAGTCCGTGGTGCGGCCGGACGGAGCGCCGGAGCACGATCCCCAGATCCCCAAGAGCGCTCCCCAGGGCGATGAAACCAAAGAGAAGGGCGGCCCGGACAAGACTCACCGGCCAGCCCACGATCCACAGGACGGCGAGGACGGGGGCCGCCGCGAGGGGATAGGCAAGCACAGGACGGAGACCGGCCGCGCGGAGGAGAACCCACACTCCCGCGAGGAGGATCGTGAGGTGCATCCCGGAGACGGCGAGAAGATGGAAAAGGCCCGTCCGGCGGAAGGCGTCCTCCACCTCCTGGGTGATCCCGCGGGTCTCTCCGAACAGGAGACCCCTTGCGAGGCCCCAGGCGGAGGAGGGGACGGATCGCTCCAAGCGGCGAAGGAGCCCCTGTCGGAGCCGATCCCCGGCGCGGAGGAGCAGGTTCCCCGCAGCGCCAAGGTACTCGACGGAGCCGGGTGCGGCGCGAACCGTGAAGACAGCGAACACCCCTTGCCTCGCGAGGTGAGCCCGGTAGTCGAAGCCCAGGCTCCGCGACGGAACCACCGCTCTGCCGAGGAGGCACAGGCGGTCTCCGTAGTGGATCTCCTCCCGCTCCTCCTCGCTTCCGAGGTACGTCACCCGCAGCTTCGCCGGGAGAGACGCCGGCCGCAGGAGGAAAACCGTCCGGTCAACCGTCATCTCGGGGTAGGAGCCGACGGTGCCCGTGACTTGCGTCAGGCTCGGAACGAGGCGGTAGAGGCGCTCCAGCGGACGCTCCACGGCCTGGTAGCGAAGGGATCCGAGCAGGACGACCGACAGGAGGAGGCCGGCGAGCGCGCGAGGCCAGCGGAGAGAGAGAAGAATCGAGACAACGCCGCTCCCCGCAGCTAACGCGAAGAGAAGGAGGGAGGGGAAGACGCTCGGCCACCCCGCGGCCAAGGCGGCTCCCGCGGCGAACGCCCCGACGAGCGACCACAGCGAGTAGCGCAGCACATGATGAAGGATACGAGAGACACGCCGGAGATTGCCAGTCCTCTGCCTGAAGCGCTATAATGCGTCGGTTCTTTGACATGGGGGTGAACGGCTTCGACGGGGATACCGAAGCGAGGCTGCAAGCGGAGCTCTTGCCGTCTCCGAAAACCGGCAAGGAAAACAACAAGTGCGGACTACGCATTTGCAGCTCCTAGCCTAAACTAGGCTGGGACGTTGACCGGGGCTCCCCCGCCCGCCCCGAGTCAGCGCCGATGCGGCGGGTCTATCGCGCTCCGCGCCTTCTGGTGCGCGGTGAACCTCTGAAGGCTAGGGAAGCGTCATCCCGGCTGCGGGAGGGCGCCGACCGAAGGCAAATCGCAGCGCTAAGCTTGTAGACGCCGAGGGGAGGTCTCTCCGGACGCGGGTTCGACTCCCGCCACCTCCACCAGACACGACCGATTGTAGAACCGAGGAGGAAAGCTCCTCGGTTCTGCATTTCTCGATCGGCAAGCGATACTCGATGTTGATTCCTCCGTTGTGGACGTCGATTCTCTCGATCAGTCCGGCCAGAAAGGCCTTCCTCTCTTTGAACGAGCCGATCCGGAGTGTCTCCCTGAGCTTTGGGGTGCGGGGAAGAACACTCTCAAGAGAAACCCTCGCAGCTTGCTGTGCTTGGTGCCGCTCGTTCACTCACAACGTCAAGTTCGTCGTTCACCAGCTTCGTGGGCAGCTTCAGATTCCAGAGTTCTGTTCTCGGGCGGTGCGGGGGTGGCTGGAGCGGTTGGGGGCAGGGCCGCTGTTCATCGAGCCGGGGAGTCCCTGGGAGAACGGGTACAACGAGAGCTTCAACGGCAAGCTGCGCGACGAACGGTTGGACAGAGAGATCTTCTACACGCTCGAGGAGGCGAAGGTGCTGATCGAGGACTGGCGACGAGAGCACAACACGGAGCGCCCCCACAGCAGTCTGGGCTACTGGCCCCCTGCACCGGAGGCGTTGGTATCCGCCGCCCAGGGAGGGTTAGACTTGACTAGCCTGGAAAGTGGACCGTTCACCGGGGGCGGGTCATCTCCCCGGGGGCAGCTCGCCGGTACCGTGGCCTCACCGCGCGCACCAACTCCTCGACCGCCGCGTTCGTCATCGGTTCCCCCTTCCCTTCGGTAACCCAACCTACGAGGAACCGATCCCCCGCTCGGTAACACTTTCAGTGAGGCAATTCGGATGCTTGACGTCCTGACAATCGCTTGGTATACTGGTAGTACCAGCGCACCAGAAGAGAGAGAGCTTACCGCAGTTATTGCTGGCAGGTTAGCCTCTCCACGGGAGGGGCGGGACGCGGAGTGACTTCGGGTGGGTGATACCTTGCCGCTCTCGACAGAGAAACGAAAGTGGAAGACCACGACGCACGCAATTCGTTGCGAAGGGCTCGAGGGAAGTGCGGGATCAGTACAGAATGGATCTGGGAGAGAAGCGTGCTCTCAGGGGCTCCGAGCTTAATGCCTCGTGCTCGGGCGACCGGGGAGAACGCGCTACACGGCCAACGCCTGCACACCAACAGGCTTCCGCGCATCTCGCCGGAAGCGGCAGAAGTGCCCGCCTTGAGATTGGGTTGCCGCGCGATTGTCGCAGGAACGAGGGCTACTTCGAGCATGACCGCAACCAACCGCGTCCTAGGGTGCGGATACGCCCGGCCGTTTCGGAGCCGACGCCCATGACGCGGCTGTCCCTGAAAGCACCCGAACGGGGATCGAGAGAAGCCAAATCCGGCCTATCTTGTAGCCGGACCGAAGCGCACGGGCTTGGTGTCTTCAAGCCCGTGCGGGTTGGCCGGATCTCCGAGGCAATCGCCAAGCAGATCGAGAGAAGCATCCGAGCGGGCAAGCTGCGTCCTGGGCAGCGGCTCCCAGCTGAGCGAATCCTTGCTCAGTCGTTCGAAACCAGTAGGAATCCGGTCCGCGAGGCCCTTCGCTCGCTTGAAGCGCTCGGCTACATCTCTGTCAGAGGCGGGAAGGGGACGTTCGTCGTCTCGAGTGACCCAGCGAGCGGGCAGTTCGAGGCCCTCAGAAGCCACTTCACGAGTCAGAGAGCGCGCGTAGAGGAGTACTTCGATGTTCATGGCGCCCTCTTCTCAGAAGCTGCACGGCTGGCGGCAGCCCGCCCCGACAGAGACGTCTCGTTTGCTGCACGTGCGCTCAAGCGGCAGGAGAGAGCCGTGGCATCGGCAAACAGAACTGGCATTCTCTACGCCGACCGCGAGTTCACAAAGGCTGTCGCGCAGCTTAGCGGCAACACCACGTTGCTCGAGCTTGTCCTCGCATCAATGGACTATCTCAAGAAATCACGTTTAACTCTTTTTGCGTTTGATGCGGTGCGCTATGGCCTACGTTCCCTCCGTCAACACGAGGGCATCCTGGAGGCCATCCGCGCCGGAAACAGAGAGACTGCTTCTGGGCTAGCGCGCGAGCACGTCATGTCAGCAAAGGAGGAGTGGGAGAAGCTGGCGCTGCCAGGACCGCGGGGCGCGGCGCGAGGGGTTGCTGGGCCGCCAGGCACGGAGAGATGTAGCAGGGTGACGTCCATGATGATGTCTGACACATTGAGCGTTCCGGGCTGTGAGGAATGGGACGCCGCTGCGGACACGCCCCCGGAGTTCTCAAGCCTTGACGTCGCGCGGATTCGAGTCACAGGAGCGTGTCATGGCCGAGACTCACCGGCTCGGCGGCTTCCGAGTTCAAGTGGAAGAGAGCGAAGGGACCTCGGGCTGGGGCGGCATGCGTCCGCCTTCCTCGCACAGCGACCGCGGACTGAAGGAGGGACCCGCTATGGAGGGGCACGGACTCGAAGTGAGGAATGAGGCGTGGAAGCCGCTTCCCAAGCTCGCGCTGTCGCGAGAGACAAGCGCTCTTTTGCTCATTGACATGCAGCAGGCATTCACTCCCGATCGAGTGCGCGCCGAGGCCGAGAGGCGGCGGAGGGCCGGTATCATAGAGGACGCGCGTTACTACGGAGAGAGATGGCCCGCTGTCGTGGACCGGGTGCGATCGCTTCAGGCAAGGTGCCGGCAGGTGGGGATCGAGGTTCTCTTTCTCCGGGTTCAGTCAATGACCGCCGATGGCCGAGACCGCGGCAAAGGCCACAAGAACCTGGGTATCCACTATCCGCCTGGATCCCCGGAAGCGGAGATCCTTGCCGAGCTCAGCCCAGCAAGAGACGAGATCGTACTCTCAAAGACAGCCGCGAGTGGCTTCACGGGCACTGGTCTTCACTACGTACTCACAAATATTGGGATCAGCACTCTCATCGTAGTGGGCGTGATGACAAGCGCGTGTGTTGAGTCTACAGTACGTGATGCCGTCGATCTGGGATACGGAGTACTCCTCGTCCAAGATGGCTGCTGCACGTGGTCTAGCCAGCTCCAGGACGCGACAGTAAGAGTCCTGGGCGCCTCGTTCTGCAGAATCGTGACCGCCGAAGAGATGCTCTCTCAGCTGGACAACCTGTAGCTCAGAACGGCATCGGTCGAAGCACGGAAATATGGCACCCACAACCACCCCGGCACAGCTGGAGGGAAGTGGAGAAGGAGGTGGTAGACTGATCTGAGGAAGGGACGAAGGTCACTTCGCGGGATTCGCTCGAGCGTTGACTACAGGGAGTTGGGAGGTGGGGACGGTGAAGCGCGCGGTCAACTTGGCAGCTCTAGTTCTCGCTATCGGTTTGCTGGTGACGCAGACGGCCACAGTAAGTGGAGATGACCTCAAGCCAGTGGAGTTGACGGTCCTCTATCAGAGTACTTCGTGGGATCCGATCCGGAATGAGTGTGGTAGGACGCTAACGCGTACGTGGGAAGAGCTAGGCATAACCGTCAAGGCAGAGGAGCTGGACTACGTTGCCCTGTCAACGCGAATCATGAAGGAGCCTCTCGATAGCTTCTCTGCCTGGATCTTCGGCTTGGTTGCCAGACCGGAGTACCTGGATCCGGACATCCATCTCTCGCAGCGTTTCGACTCCGCGAACGTGGGAGTTGATGGCACCAACTTCTCGGGCTTCAGTTCTGCATATCTGGACGGTCTGATTCGTGCTCAGCGCGTTGAGATGGATCGGGACAAGCGCCGGAGCGAGGTCTGGGCAGCTCAAGACTACGCGACTCAGGAAGTCCCAATGCAGCCTCTCTACCACGTGCAGAACGCCCAAGCTCACAGTGTGGGTCGCTTCGATGGGTGGACGTCCATGATTGGGTACGGCGTCTACAACGTCTGGAATCTCCTGAACTTGACGCCATTGACAGCCGATAGCACGGTCCGGTTTGCACAGGTGACTGATATCGGCGTGTCGAATCCGCTAAACTACAACAACGGGCTGACACCGGACCTCATGCGTCTAGTGTACGACACCCTCGCTCGCATCAACACCGACGGCGTCCCGGTCCGTTCTGCTGCTCAATCCTGGGAAACAGTGAGCGATACGGAGATACTCGTGCACCTTAGGCCGGGGATGCGCTTCCATGATGGGAATCCAGTCACGGCGCGGGATGTCGCGTTCAGTTATAACTACTTCAACCAGTGGAAGATCCCTGAGTTCTACACAGTAGCAAAGCAGGTCCAGGGCGTTGAGGTTATTGACGATCTGACCCTGAAGATGACTCTCGTGCAGCCCTACCCCGCAGTGTACCAAACGGTGTTTGCGCAGATCTACATTCTCCCGCAACACATATGGGACGGTATGGTGGAAAGGGAGAAACTGGCTAGCCCGCTCGACTGGAGTTGTCCCAACCCGGTTGGGAGTGGGCCGTTCAAGTGGGGCTACTGGCGGACAGGACAGGAGGTGTATCTAGAGGCAAACACTGACTACTACTGGCCCCCGAAGGTCAACTTCCGCTTCATGATCTTCAAGAACCCGGAGGCCGTATTCATGGCCGTCATGGGTGGAGAAGCCGATTTCCACGAGAGAAGGCTTCTTCCAGAGCAAATTGCGGAGGCCCGGAAAAACGCGAAGGTGGAAGTCACTATTGCTGCGGACTTCGGCGTATACTACTTCGGATGGAACACGCGGGTTCTCCCTGGACGTGACAGCCTCTTCCGGAAGGCCATCGCATATGCGGTTGACTATGACTTCATCGTCAATGTAGTCCTGAAGGGGTACGCCTACAAAGGGGCGTCATTCATCGCACCGGCGAACAAGTACTGGAGCAATCCTTTCATCCGACTCCCCGAGCTGAACCTCGATACAGCCAGGAGCCTGCTTGCAGCAGCGGGCTATCAGTGGAATAGCAGAGGACAGCTATGCTATCCAAGCGAGTGGGAGCTTCGCGAATACAGGTTCGGCGACGCCCCGCAATGGCCTGGGCAACCGAGTGCTCAGGAGTAGCTGAGTTGGACGGGTAGGTAGAAGTGAAGCAGGGGCTGGCGCCGAAAGGCCCAGCCCCTGCTCATCCGGAGAACAACCGTGGGAGCATTTCTCATGAGGCGCTGCGTCACTGGGTTGATCACGGTATTTGCCATTGCCTCTATCACGTTCCTTCTCTTTCGACTTCTGCCAGGTGATCCCACCACTGCAATGTTGAGCCCAATGCTTCCGCCGGACGAGCGACAGCAAGTCCGCGCCGAGTTCGGACTCGATAGGCCTCTCTCTGAGCAGTACCTCTTCTATTTACGTAACCTGCTCCGAGGTGAGCTCGGTAGGTCGTTCGCAAGGAGGCGCCCGGTGATCGAGATCCTCGGCGAGCGAATGCCCAACACCCTAATCCTTGCAGCTGTCGGCTTCGGGCTGACATACCTCCTGGCGATCGTATTGAGTGTTGTCATGATAGCCAATATCAACACCTGGATTGACTCTACCCTCACTGCCATCTGTCTGCTATTGAGGTCGCCGCCTGTCTTCTGGATCGGCTCAATGCTGATAACGTTCCTGGCATTTCGCCTCAGATGGTTCCCGATCGGGAACATGCGAACCGCGGGGTATCCGGAGACAGGCTGGCTGGGCATGTACTGCAATTGGGATTTCGCGTGGCACTTGGCTCTACCAGTCTTCGCTGTTGTGATATATGAACTCAGCTTTCCACTCCTACTTCTCCGGAACGCAATGATGCGACACCTGATGAGTGACCATGTGAGGACCGCCCGCGCAAAGGGATTGAGGGAGTCCACTATTCTCGCCAGGCACGTGCTCCGCAACTCGCTTCTCCCTTTGATAGCTTCGGCCAGCATCTCGATTGGGCTGTCCCTTGGCGGGTTCGCAGTGCTTGAGTTCGTCTTCAGCTGGCCGGGCCTTGGACTAACAATCGTTGAGGGTATCAGCTCGCGGGACTACCCGGTCGTACAAGGAGCGTTCCTCTTGATGGGCGTGCTGGTTGTGCTTGTCAGTCTGGTGGCCGACTTGCTCTACGCAGCCCTCGACCCGCGCATCACCTATAGGTAGGAGTGTCTGCGGTGGCAGCCTTGGCGACGTGGACTAGCAGGTCCTTACAGCGACAAGTACGAGTCTTCCGAAGGGACAGACTTGGACTGGTGGGGTTAATCGGCCTTGTGTGCTACGCACTGGTCGCCATTCTGAGCCCGTACATCACAGCATATGGACCGGACGAGATAACGCGCGATTCGGATGGCAGCGTCTCGGTGACGCAGCCACCCTCGTCGAGGCACCCGTTCGGCACTACCAACATGGGCAGGGATGTGTGGAGTGGGGTAGTGTACGGGACTCGGACTGCCTTCATCGTCGGGGCCGTCACGGCGCTTGCAATCACTGCACTCGGCACCGCCATCGGAATAATCTCGGCGTTCTTCGGACGTTGGGTCGATGAGCTGTGTATGCGCGTTGTCGATATCTGCTACTCCCTGCCACTCGAACCCTTCGTGATTATCATCGTCAGTTTCACTGGGCCATCGATTTGGACGATAAGCTTCGGGACCACCCTGTTGATGTGGAGATCCTCCGCCCGAGTGATTCGCGCAGAGACGCTCTCCATCGCGAAAGAGCCCTTCGTCGAAGCTGCACGAGCGATTGGGGCCTCGAACTCCAGGATTCTTTGGGCGCATATACTCCCGAATGTGATGCCTATCTCAACTATCTACATAGCGATAGGTGCCGGGTGGGCTGTTCTCGTGGAGGCGAATGTCAGCTTCCTCGGCTACGGTGATCCACACGCGATCAGTTGGGGAAGGTTGCTGAACCAGGTTTTCGTTACGGGGATGATGCGGCACGCGTGGTGGTGGGTTCTGTTTCCTGGGCTTGCTTTGATGCTCTTCGTGACCTGCATCTTCTTCGTGTCACGTGCCTATGAGCGAGAGTTGAACCCTCAGCTTAAGGAGCTGTAGTCAAGAACAAGGTGGACAGGGAAGAGCAAGGAGGGGCAGCGAACCACCCGAAGTGACCGTCAACAAGGAGGCCTAAGTGGCGGAGTACTCGCAGTTCCCAGATGCAGAATACGTGGGCAGATACGAGCGGCTTCAGGCGCTCCTCACCGAAGCGAAGCTCGACGCAATCATAGTGACTGCAAAGGAGAACGTCCTCTACTTCAGCGGACTGCAGACAGTTGGCTGGGATGCAAAGACACGTCCCGTTGCCGTGGTAATGGCCCGAGGGCAAGAACCGGTCTTTGTCCTCCCTGAATCGCTTGAAGCTGTAGCGGAAGCTACAACTTGGGTGACGAACCTCTGTTTGTGGGGCGGATGGCGCGTGAAGGACGCCGCGAAATCCCCCGTTGCGGGCATCGTCAAAGTCCTTAGTCAGTTGGGCCTTGAACGTGCACGCATCGGGATGGAGTTCGGCGAGGAGATGTACCTCACGATGCACATGACCGAGTTCTTCGAGCTTCAGAAAAGCGTTGCGGGTGCATCGCTAGTTGACGCCTCTCCCGTGATCTGGGCACTGCGGATGTACAAGTCGGAACGAGAAGTGGAATGTATCCGGAAGGCGTGTACAGCGACTTGCCGGGCCTTCGAGAGAGGGTTCTCGGCAATGAGAGAGGGGGTCTCGGAACAGGAAGTCGCAGGGGCCATGTTCGAAGAGATGGCTCATCAGACCCAGCACATACCGGGTTTCGTCGTCGTTCGTTCTGGGCCCCTCAAGTATAAAATGATGAATGTCCCACCCTTCAGGGACAAGCGGCTGTGCAACGGTGATATGGTCCTCCTTGACGCCGGCGCGAAGTACAACGACTACTGGTGCGACATGATGCGCATGGCGAACGTGGGCGGGCCTACACAGGAGCAGCTGGCGTTCTTCGAAGCTGAAAGGGAAGCACAATGGGCGGCAGTCGCGAAGCTGCGGAGCGGGGTAAGGGCAGCGGATGTTGTGGGTGCAGCAGTGGAAATCTTCCAGCGGCTGGGATTCGCCCCTCACGTGGGAACAATGGAACGCATCGGCCACGGCGTGGGGCTCGATGTGCACGAGCCCCCGAACATCGCAGCGACGAGCTCACAGGTGTTGCGAACAGGAATGGTAGTCACAGTGGAGCCGATCTTCCGCGACAGGGATGGAAGGATTGGCAACTTCGGTATCGAGAACGACCTCTTGATTACTGACACGGGCTTCGAGGACCTGACGCCCTTTTCCCGCGAGCTCTTCGTTGCGAGGAGGTAGAGATGGACAAAGTAGCTGTCCTTGGTGCCGGCCCCGCCGGCATAGCAATGGCAGCCCGGATCGCTTCGAAAGGCTACGACGTCTCGTTGTTCGAGTTGCCGGGCTTCCAAGGGTCAGCGGACAGAGTGCAGCGGATCTCTGAGCAGGGAGGGGTGCACGTCGAGGGCGAGTTCCCTCAGGAGTTCGTACGACTCCCGATTGTAACCACAGATGCTGAGAAAGGGTTACGGGGCCGCGATATCTACCTGATTGGCGTTCCTGGCTTTGCTCAATCGGGGATGATGAAGGCGGTGATCCCATACCTCCGGCGCGGCAGCCTGGTCACCTTCTGCTCAGGATCAAGTGGAACGCTAGCAGCTTACAAGGAGTTCTCGGGCGCGGGGTTGGACTTTGTCAACGCTGTTCACCTTGCCGAGACAGTGACAATGCCACAGTCGGCACGCTTTGTTGAGGATGGAAGGATCAAGGTAGCACTGGGAGAGACGCAAGTCCGCACGGCGGCTTTCCCGTCAAGAAACACCGACGCTGTGCTGGAGCGGCTTGCTCCTCTGATCCGTGTCAAGCGGGCCGTGCACTGCCTTGACGTCGGTCTCAACAACCCGAACTTCATCATCCACCCAGCTCCGATGGTGCTCAACTTCGCGGAGTGCGAGCGGCGAGAAGGCCTCCTATCCCTCATGAATGAAGGCATGACTCCCGCCGTCCTGACTTGCATGGATGCGGTCGATCAGGAGAAGCAGGCGCTGCTACGCGAGCTGGAGGCTGAGCCCATTGATGTTGACTCGCTGTACAGGGAGTTCGGAAGTTCCCCGGATGTATACCGGAAACAAGGAGAACCCTTTGCGATGAAACGGCCGGACCGCATCTGGCCGAGATATACGAAGGAAGACGTGCCATACGGCATGGTCCAGATGGCTTCTCTTGGAGATCTCCTGGGGGTTGCGACACCCATGTGCCACGCAATTGTAACCATCCTATCAGTTGCCGAACATGTAAACTACTGGGAGATAGGCAGAACTGCCGAGAAACTCGGCCTTGTGGGTCTGTCCGCAGCCGAGATTATAGCATATGTACGGTCAGGACACAGAGGAGGAAACGCGCCATGAAGATAGTAAAGGCAGAGGTTCTCCTCACAAAGGTGCCGCTCAGGCGTGCCCACAAGATGGCAATCGGAACCACGTACCATCAGGAGTGCGTCTTCCTACGACTGACGCTGGAAGACGGAACGACGGGCTGGGGGGAAGCCCCTCACATGGTGCGCCACTCCGGATACGGGGAGACACAGCAGACAGTGGCAACAAGCCTGCGCGACTTCCTTATCCCATCTGTCATGGGAAAGGATCCCACGTGCCTGGAAGAGCATCAAGTCGCTATGGATAGGGCGCTTCCCTGGAATGGACGAGCGAAGAGCGCTGTCAACTTGGCTCTATATGATCTCACAGGCAAAATCCTTGAGACTCCTGTCTTCAACCTGCTGGGGGGCAAGTGCAGGGAGGCGATGCCCCTTAGCTGGTCCATACCGATCATAGATGTCGACGGGGCGCTGGCCGAAGTCGAGGAAATGATGAGCCGCGGGATCCGGATCTTCAAAGTCAAGGCCGGTCGAGCTGATCCGGCGGACGATGTGGAGATTGTTAGACGCGTGAGAGAAGCGGTCGCCGAAGATGTAAGCGTGCGAGTAGACGCGAACCAGGCCTATGACGTGAAGACCGCCATCAGAGTCACAAACGCAATGCAGCCATATGACATAGCCTTCATGGAGCAACCTGTTCGCGGCGCAGACATCGAGGGACTCGCCATTGTGAACGCCAGCGTGGGCGTCCCGATAATGGCTGACGAAGCGGCAAAGACTCCTTCAGAGGTCTACGAGGTCGCCAGGCGGCGTGCCGCTGACATCATCAGTGTCTACGTCAATCCCCCTGGGGGCTTACTGAACGCAAAGAAAATGATCGCTGTTGCGGAGGCTGCGAGACTGGAGTGCTACCTCGGTGGTGCTCTGGAAGGGCCAATCGGTGCGCGCGCGTGTCTCCATTTGGCCTGCTCTTCGCCTTCGGTCGTGTTTGGGGGAGAGATGGGAGGCCAGTTCCTGCTGGCGGAAGACCTCGGCACGGAGGAGATCCAGTTTGAAGCTGGCGCCTTGGTTGTGCCAAGTGCGCCCGGACTGGGGGGCGAGCTTGATATGGCCAAGGTACGCAGGTACCTCACCGACCAGTTCGAGGTCACGGGTAGGTGACAACAATGGAGTTCGGCTTTGCACTTCCTCATGAACTGCGCGCTGACGACCTTGTGTCGTTGGCGCAGGAGGCCGAGCGACTCGGATACGCTTACGCGTGGCTACCGGATCAAACTTTCTACCAGGATCCATTTATTGCACTCGCACTGATAGCTAAGAACACCTCGCGCATCCACCTCGGTTTGGGTGTCACGAATCCGTATGCGAGACACCCCGTTCAGGTGGCTCGCGCCATCGGGACGCTCGCACAGCTCTTTCCAGGCCGCTTCTCATTGGGGATCGGAGCAGGGAACCGCAAGGAACTCCTGACTCCTCTTGGTCTGCAGCAGGAGCGCCCAGCACAAGCTTGTAGAGAGGCCGTTGAGATCATACGCGGTCTGCTTGCTGGCAACAGCGTCACGCATCGTGGCGAGTTCTTCGAGATCCAAGGTGTGCGACTTCAGTTTGACGTCGGGCAACCACCGCCGCTGCTGATTGCCGGACGCGGGCCGGCGACCCTTCAAGCGGCGGGAGAAGTGGCTGATGGGGTCATTGTGGGTGCCCTTGTCTCGGGGGCTGGCTGGGACTTTGCTCTGGACAAGGTCAAGAGCGGGATGAACCGGTCGAGCCCCGGGCGGCCGTTCCCGTACACGATCAGTTGGACCACGTGCCGCCTCACTGGGGACGTACGCGCCGCCATGGACAGGGCAAGGGCCGGCATCGCACATGTTATTGGCGGCGCGCCGCCCTCGGTTCTTGCGGTTCTTGAGATTGAACCGGACCGCCTGAGGCGCCTTCAGCAAGCCTACGAGGAAGGAGGGCCATCGGCTGCGGCACCGTTCGTCACAGACGCTGATATGGATAAGCTTAGCGTCATCGGTGACGCAGAGAAAGTGCTAGCCAAGCTTAGCGACCTACAGGCTCGCGGAGTCGCGCAATTCTCGATGCTTCTGGGGCCCGTGACACTAGGCGAGGCGCGCGAGATGCTCGAGGGGTTTGCGCGACAAGTACTAATGGTCCTGCAATAGGTTAACCGCAGGTATGTAGCGTGATGGGGAGCGACATGGATATCTTGGGTGTGATTAAGGGCCGCAGGAGTATCAGGAAGTTTGAGAAGCGTTCTGTTCCTCCGGAGTCCCTGGAGAAGCTCGTCGAGGCCGCGATCTGGGCGCCGAGTTCGCACAGCTCTGAACCGTGCGAGTTCATCGTGACCGCAACTCCCGGCGGTGTGGCGGAGTTAGCGAGACTGTCCCACGCCAAGTTCATTGAGGGAGCCCCGGTCATAATCACGCTCGTCGTCCGGACGGATACAGGCTCCAAGAGCCCGATTATGGATGGAAGCGCTGCAGCGATGAATCTGCTCCTGGAGGCACATGCCCTGGGACTCGGTTGCTGCTGGATCAGCGCTCACCCGTGGGAGACGAAGCTTCGTCACGCACTGAACATCCCGGACGACTGTCGTGTTATCGGGTCTTTCGCGGTTGGGTTTCCCGCCGAGAGCCCGCTGGGGGCCAGGCGCACGAGCCCGCAAGAGGCTACCCACGAGGAGCGATACAGGAGGGAGCATGTGTGAGCGCCCTTCTGAGATCGGCAGATCGTCTCCCCGCAAGCCATACGATGTTATGCAAGACAGCGCCGGAGGCGCCCGTGTGGGAGAGGGGGGAAGTCATGGGCGACCTCACCGTCTGGAGCTGTTTGCTCTCCAGCCATTTCCCGTCGTGTCCAGAGGGGGCAGCCTGGAGGAAGCTTTTCGCCTGGGAATCCGGACCAGCGGCGTAGCCCTTGACGATGACGATGTGCTAGTGGTAACGCACAAGCTCATCTCGAGGGCAGAGGGGGCGACTGTCCGACTCAGTGAGGTGAGGCCACGTGCAAGAGCACGCTGGATTGCCCGTTTGACCAACAGAGACGCACGTCTTGTCGAGGTCATCCTGCAGCAGACACGGCGCCTCGTGCGAGTCTCGCGCAGCGTCATACTCACCGAACACCTCCTCGGCCACGTCAGTGCCAACGCAGGTGTCGACAGATCAAACAGCGGTGAGGACGGCGTGGTTTGCGTGCTGCCCTCCGACCCGGAGGGGACGGCTCGTCGGCTTTCAGCTCTCGCCAGAGATGAATACGGTAAACGCGTTGCAGTGCTCGTTTCTGATAGCCACGGGCGTCCGTTCAGGAGGGGAACCGTCGGAGCTTGCATCGGGATTTGCGGGTTTCCTGCACTTCTAGACCTGCGCGGCCAATCTGATCTTTTCGGCTACAAACTGAGGAGCTCCGTCGAGTGTGTCGCGGATGAGTTGTGTGCAGCCGCCAACTTGATGATGGGGCAGGCTGACGAGGGGATCCCGGTCGTCGTCGTGCGAGGCATCAAGTGGCACGAGCCGGGTGCGTCGATCCAGGAAGTGCTGCGCCCAGCCTCAGAGGACATCTTCCGGCGGGGAGTGCACGCGGCAAAGCCGGAGTCCTCTCCATGAACAGAGGCAAGGATCGAGCAGTACTAGTCCTTTCCGGAGGAGTGGGAGGAGCCAAGCTCGTCCGAGGGCTCGCGCGAGCGGTGCCAGATTGTGATCTGCGCGTGATCGTGAACACGGCCGACGACTTCGAGTTCCACGGGCTGCATATTTGTCCGGACCTGGATACCGTCATGTATGCGCTCTCCGGCCTGCAGAATGAGCAGACAGGGTGGGGCATCCAAGGGGATTCGTGGAATGCGCATGAGATGCTTGGCCGGTACGGCGCCCCAACCTGGTTCCGCCTGGGGGACCGGGACTTGGCAACTCACCTCGTTCGGACCAAGCTCCTGCGGGAAGGACAACCACTCTCCGTCGTCACACGCTCATTGGCGAGTGCATTAGGGGTAGCTGCCGCTCTGCAGCCAATGACAGATGATCGCGTAGAAACGTTTGTGCAGACCGAGGAAGGTGAGCTCGCGTTTCAGGAGTACTTCGTTCGGGAAGGAACCCATCCTGCAGTAAGAGGGGTCCGCTTTGCTGGAATCGAAGCTGCCGATCCCTCTGAGGTCCTCTTAGGGAGTATCAGGGAAGTCGAGCTGATTGTCATCGCCCCGTCCAATCCAGTAGCAAGCATTGAGCCAATCCTCGCTTTGCCTGGTGTCAGAGAGCAACTACAACGCTCAAGGGCCTTGCGAGTCGCAGTCTCTCCGATAATCGGTGGGCGGGCGCTCAAGGGTCCCACGGTTCAGTTCCTCGAGGCAGTTGGCGTCGAAGCGACCGCGGTTGGGATTGCTGGCCACTATCGGGACGTTCTTGACACGCTGGTTGTTGATAGAATGGATGCTGGTGCGGAGAGCGAGATCCGGCGGCTGGGGCTTGACGTGATCGTGGGTGATACTGTGATGCGCACTGGGGAAGACAGGGTAAGGGTGGCGAGACTGGCTCTCAGCTCCTTGTGGCCCTCAGAGCAATGACATGCGACATCTTGGTTCCCATCAAGGAGCCTCGCCTGGGCAAGTCCCGTCTCGCTTCGGTCCTTGAGCCAGGTGCCCGAACACGCCTGGTCTTGTCAATGCTAGACAAGGTCCTCACAGCTCTTCAGAGCGCACGGGGAGTTGGAGAGGTCCGGGTCATCGGCGGCGGACGAGAGGTGGAGAGGATTGCTGCAGACTGGGGAGCCAGCTGGGTGCATGAGCTGGGTGACAGCCTCAATTCGACCCTGTCCCGGGCGCTGAAGGGCCAGAAGCGCCCTGTGGGCATAGTCCTCGGCGATCTGCCGCTTCTGCGCAGTGACGAGATCGAACCGGTGCTCCGGTTGCTCACGGAAGGCAAGTGCGACAGCATCATCGCTCCTGACAGCTGGGGAACAGGAACAAATGCCGTCTTCGCTACCGCTCCGCGCACCTTGCAGCCCTCCTTTGGTCCCGGCAGCTTGCTGCGGTACCGCCAGGTGCTGGCCAGCCGCGGCCAGAGAGTCTGCCAATGGAGGTCCCGCGGTCTATCGGTCGACGTAGATACGCCCACAGATCTTGCTCGTGCCTGTCACTTTCTTAGAGCTTCGCCCAGGCTTGAGGAGACTGGTGAGCGCCGGTTCTCTTGAGGTTCCCAGCCAACCCTGCAGGCGTGTCACGTACTCCCCTAATGTATTCGTACCGTTGGCACGAGCCTGTACCCAGAGTTGCTTGTATTGTGGGTTCCGCTCAGATGGGGTGCAAGACACTGTGCTTCCGCCGAGTTCGACACGGCTGCTGCTCGGGAAAGCTGCGGCTGCTGGCTGTACGGAAGCGTTGTTTACGCATGGGCAGGACCCTGACACTTGTCCGGGAGTAGGGGCGCTGCTTCGCCAATGGGGCTTCTCAGACATGCACTCCTATCTGGCCTGGGCGTGCAGGCAAGCTCTCGGTCTTGGCCTTCTGCCCCACGCGAATCCTGGGGTGACGGATAGGGCAGCGATCCACAAGCTCAGGGGAGTCTGCGCTTCGATGGGCCTCATGCTTGAGACCACTGCACGAGTCCCTGCCCACTACTCCTCACCGAAGAAGAGACCTGACCTGCGGATCGAGGTGATCGAGTTGGCCGGGATGCTCAGAATACCATTCACAACCGGCCTGCTAATCGGCATCGGAGAAACCTGGGCAGACAGAGACAGGGACCTCACGCTTCTCGGGGCGCTCTCCACGCGCTATCGTCACATCCAGGAAGTAATACTCCAACCAGTGGTGTCAAATCCGATGTTCCGCGCGGAGTCACCCTCCCTCAGCGTCATGCAACGAGTCGTCACGATGGCACGCAAACGATTGCCCGATGACGTGGCCATTCAGGTTCCTGCGAACCTCTTCTCCCCGCGGGATCTGCCTTTCCTCCTTGATGCAGGTGCTTCTGACTTAGGTGGCATAAGCCCGATTACTCCAGACTATGTCAATCCAGATAGGCCTTGGCCGCAGATTTCCGCGCTCGGAAGCCTTCTTGCCGGCATGGGCAGAGACCTCGTGGCCAGGCTGCCAGTCTATGAGCAGTACCTGAGTCGCGAGTGGATCGGTTCTGATGTATGGCAGACACTTCTTCTGAGGCGCCCTCACTTGGCTACCGGTTGCGACCCCACATGAAAGACAGAAAGCTTGCTGCAACACTCAGGGGAGCCTCTCACGGGCGGCATCTGACCGAAGATGACGCGCTTCTGTTGCTCCGGCAACGCGGACCAGCCGTCGCAGACGTTCTTTCTGCAGCCAACGAGGTCCGGGAGACAAGGGCCGGACGGGAAGTCACGTACGTGGTGAACAAGAACGTCAACTGGACGAACGTGTGCGTCAACCAATGTCTGTTCTGTGGTTTCAGTCGTCCGCTTGGTCATCCCGAAGCGTTCTGCCTTTCGCCTCGAGACGTGGTTCTGTCTGTCGCAGAGGCTGCAGCCAAAGGCGTCACCGAGATCTGCCTCACCGCTGGACTTCACCCGGAGAAGCATCTCCGCGACTATGTCTCACTTGTCTCTCTCCTCCATGAGTCGTTCCCGGCGCTTCACATCCACGGCATAACACCGGAGGAGCTGCGACACGCTCTGCGCGGCACAGGTCTGACCTACCGGGAAGGGTACCGAATCCTGAGGGAGTGCGGACTTGGCAGCGTGCCTGGCACTGCCGCAGAGATCCTTGTTGACACGGTGCGAGCACAGGTCTGCCCCGGGAAGGGGTCGACTCAGGAGTGGATGGAGGCGGTATCTGCAGCGCAATGGGAGGGATTGCCCACGACTGCCACAATCATGTACGGGCACGTCGAGTCAATCGAGGATCGTGTGACGCACATGTCGCTTCTGCGCTCGCTGCAGAACGAGAGAGGAGCGTTCACCGAGTTCATCCCGCTGCCGTTCATCTTTCCCAATACGCTCTTGTATGAGACCGGCATGGTGAAGCGCAGCTCAAGTGCAGTTGAAGATGTGCTTCTCATGGCGACGGCCAGGCTCTTTCTCCACAACTTTACTAATCTGCAAGCGAGTTGGGTAAAGTATGGCGAGCGTCTTGCTCAACTCATGCTGGAGTGCGGCGCCAATGATCTCGGAGGCACGCTCTACGGGGAGAGCATCTCTCGTTCGGCGGGGGGGAGGAACAGAGAGTGCCTTCCCGTCGCCGAGTTGCGGGGCCTGATCGAAGGAATGGGGCGAATCCCCTGCCAGAGGACGACCCTCTACGCGAGACTGCCAGATCCCAAGCAGCAAAGGGCTGCTGGGCGACGTTCGGCACTGTCTGGCCCCGCACAGGAATAACGCAGCAGCGCAGGAATCGAAGCGCCCAGCCCGTATGTGAGCCAACTGTCAGATCCAGACCTTGACCTGATGTTATGAAAGCGCGCCTGCTTTCCGGAAGTGGGATACGCTGCCGGTGGGCAAAGGGGGACCGGCGCTGCTCAGTCCCCTCGAGAACGGTCCCGATTGAGCGCTAGGATTGCCATTGGTCTCTCGAAGCCCGCGACCAGGGCCACCATCTTCGCCGCGAAGGGCGAGGCTAGGATGCTCCCCACACGGCTCACTGCTCGAATGTAGGCGGTCTCAGATGGCGTGCGTCCTCAAGGACGTGCAAGAGGGGCCTGGCCTGCCCCCTCCAGAATAGTCCGAGGCGAATGCTAGGATCGGGAGAAGATGGCATGGAGGGTCAGACTAGTGTCGCGTCCGTGAAGTACGTGACCTGAGGAGGTCGTGGGCCGTCCTCGTCCACTGGAAGACGCGTCGTTCCTGGTTGAAGCGCTCGATGTAGGCCAGCAGCTTGGCCGTGAGGTCCTGTTTC
>Ga0315288_10002108_pt1 | contig 25781 bp, 23 predicted proteins | sample YL17G11_20_MG_FD_203454 | JGI IMG/M metagenome (GOLD analysis project Ga0315288, IMG submission 203454) | Sediment microbial communities from Yellowstone Lake, YNP, Wyoming, USA - YL17G11_20 | ecosystem: Environmental > Aquatic > Freshwater > Lake > Sediment | place: USA: Wyoming | collected... | reverse complement strand
GTTCAGTCCTGATGGAATCAAGACAGTCAGTAAGGCGTTTCACCGCCAACTCAACTTTATCAACCTCGATTTTCTCACCATGATCCCGAAGCGCCCGCTGCAAAACTGAGCGGCAGTTGGCAACCTTGCCGGTGAGTACTGCTTTTGCCACTTCAACGGAAACATTGTGATCATCGGCTTTGCGGTATTGCTCCCGACGAAGCAGCACATTGCCGGACACCGGCCCCTGCACCCGCGCAAGAAAACGGCCATGCTCGGACAGAAAGCTTATGCCCACATCATTTTCAGCACAAAATCCCATTAAATACGGGCTGCATGATACCTGCCCAAAGCAGACAATACCCCCGATTGTATGAATAGGCACACGGAGACGCACCTCTTTTTCTACATTAACCGCAACGGTCTCGCCTTCCTTTGAGAGGTATGCTCCCTGAGTTGTTACAAAAAGAGTGTTGAGATGCTTTTTCATGTTTTAGTTATACATTCCAGGCCATGTCACCCTGAGCCTCGCCTACCAGGAGCGAGGACGTCTGGATTAATTTTTTCCTGTTTCCCTAAGTAAATACTTTTGTACCGACCTTGTCTTTTCAATGGTCTTTGGAAGACAGCTTTCAAAAAGCGAACAACTGTCGCATTTCGATTGATACACAGGTCTTGGCGTAACACCCGATTCAATCAGTTTATGTACCTGCTCTGCTGTTTCTTCCGTTTCCTTCCGCAGAGCCTCATCAAACACAACATCATGCCGGTGTCTAGTCTTTCCATAAAATATGGCGCCTGAAGGTATCTCTACTTTCAACATTTCCTCAAGGCACAATGCCTGTGCACAAAGCTGCACCCTGTCGCAGTCATCAGGTTTTGGTTTGCCACGCTTGTATTCCACCGGAAACGGTTTCCAGCTTCTATCAAGTTGACAGTGAAACTCAACCACATCAGCCATGCCTGAAAGACCAAGTCTTAAGCTGCGCAATGGCACTCCACGCTCAATGCGCACATCGCCCCGTGACTCTCTGCCCTCCTCATGTACCCGCTCATGCATAATTCTGCCTTCGGCAGTAAAAAGATTTTCGCTCCAAGCCTGTTCAACGTGAATGAGGGCACACTGCCGGGGGCAGAATATATAATGCTGCAGAGCAGAAAGCTGAATTAGATCGTCTTCAGTGTATTTATAAGTCTTATAAGACATATAATGACCTATTTTGTCTTTTTGCGTATTTGCGTTCTTGTCCGATAGAGCCTCTCAGTAAAGCCGCCTTCTTCCAAAAACTCTTTTTCCAATGCGCGAAGTTGTTGATCGAGTAGGTAGTTTGTCTGGTGAACCAGGCAGATCATAGCATTTGCAGCAACTTCCGGAGGCGAAGCCTCCAAATAAGTCTTATAGGTCATATAGGACTTATTCTTGCTGTGCGCCAGCTGGCGCACAGCAAGCGCTTTTGGATGTTCCTTACCCCAAAGAGGTAGTCCCTGTTGACGAAGGTAGTCCTGAAAATCCAGCAGTAACTCCTCCAGACTCGCCCGCGCTACTCCGATGAGTTTGAGTTCAGTTTTTTTGGAGGTGCCGGAAGCCATGCTGCCTTCGGCAATGTTTTGCTTACCGCTTCGAGCCGCCTGCACCATCTGGTCATGGGTGCGGGAGCGGCGGTCGATGAAGCGGTTGCAAAAATTTACTGTGGCGTCATAGACGATTTCTGACATTTGATAGGATTGCAACTCCCGATACCCGCCGTGCGGCGGGATGAGCCGAGAGGATTCCTGACGGTCAGTCATTCTGTGCTGTCCCCTCTTTAGTTTTTCAGAATACATTCTCTTCTGGCCACTCTTTAATTTCAATTCCTAATGGAAGATTCTTCTCATCGACAGTAATCGTATAATCTTCTTTTCTTCGCGGCAGCTCCTCGTTTTTCGTTACTGTTACGCGTTCAAACAATCTGCCTGATAGTTCATTTCCTAAATGACTAGAATGTTTGAATATAACCAGCTTTCTTGGATTCATCTCACCTCTCGCAGCAGCGCGGTCATTTTCAAAAGCATTGATTAGCGATTTCCAGAGTAATTTAAGGTCTTCTTCGGAAAATTTTGTCTTCTTGGCATTAATGGCTGAAATAAAACCATGCATTCTATAAAGTGCATATGGGACGGTCGATTTTCTACCGAATGTTGATGCATGCTCTCTTTTTTCCTGTTTCTTGGCATCTTCTTCCGTCGTCACAGCACAACGTGTTATGGAATGCTCCGCCTGATATATGCGATCTTCTGAACGGGCAAAGGTAAACTGTACTGGACCTCGAACAGTTCCTGCACCTCGATCTCCTGTCGATAACACAGCTCCAAATGCTCTGATATCAAAATAGTTTTGACATAGCCCATCTTGCCGTTGCTGTATATTGTCACCCTCGGCTGCATCAATAATCTTATTCAAAACCTGCTCCTGTCGGATAAAAATGTCAAAGGGAGACTTAAGCTCTTTTTCTAACATGACATAATTCCTTACTTTTCTTTTAATGCACACATCTGTAACCAAGCCATGCTGGTCTTCTGCATCCGCTCTAGGTAAGTTTAATTGATCGGGATCACCATTTGGATTTCCGTCTTTCACATCGAAAAGAAATACAAAATCAAACCGATTTTTTATTACCTCGTTCATGTTACACCTCCTTTTTTTATTCTTTCGACTTAATGCCGCTAAATTGCGCCTGTTTTTGATGATAATAACCGATAGCAAATTGGCCTTGTTCCTCTAATTTAAATGTTGTCGGGAAGCTATTAATATCAACATTTTTACACAAATCCTGAAGCTCTTTGTCCAGAGTAATTGCAAGTCCGGGCTTTTCATTTTTGAGTTTCGTAAAATGCTTTGAATTTAAGTTGAACAACCGTCCGAATGCAGAAGCTGGCAATGTCATAGCGTATGTAAAATACCTCTCCCTAATTCCAGCGTTTCTGTCCCCTAATGCGGCATACTGGATACTCTCCAATTTTGCGAAAATCTGTCCGCAAATATAGGCTACAGGCCTATCACCCTTTTCGACCTTTTCGGTAATCATAAACTCACCTCCTTTGTTATTTCGGTTTAAAACCAGTTTAATCAAAGCCGCCCGTTCAGCTGTGACCCCGTATTTATCTAAACGCGCACGCTGAAGAGCCTTTGTTAATATCCACAACGGCGGAGAAGTATTATTTAGTGCCGAATTCCATAAATAAGTGGCAGTGCGCGAGAGAGCAACATCTTTATCATCTGCATCATACTGACAACTCCTAGCTAGGTTGTACAGTCCGGCATAATATGTTTTTAATTTCTGCAAATTGGTGTCATATTCGACAATAGAAATATCCTGAAACCACTTCGCTATTGATTTTCTAAAATCAAACAAGCTGGTCTCAATCCAGCCGCGTACCACTATACGCGCAGCAGAACCAGAAAGAGTACACGAATAAAACTGGTCTGGCTCAAGATAGCGGCTATCTCTTTCAGTACCCGACGTCACAGATTCAATCAGCCGCCCGACATCATCTGGATTTGGCGCTTCAAGCTGGTCGATTTCCGGCAAGTTTTCATTTTTGCGCGTCCAAAAAACCATAGCTGTATCTGAACCGAAATTTCTTCGATTTGTATAACGGTATGAGGTTTTTTCTTTCCCTTTTTTAGTTTTGATAATAATCTCGTTGCCTGCTGACAGAAGCCAATTCAAGCCCTCTACGTATGTTTTGGCACAATTTGTACAAATTGATGAGTTATCATTGCCCTTCAGTGTATATGACTCGAATGCAGGTTCGTTATATGAAACCAGTGCGCAACCGCTTTTTTTACCATCAGGCACTCTTTTGATCATACCATGCGGAATATCTTCCACAGGATACTTACTCTGTCCACAAATGGCACATTTCTTCTTTTTACCTGCCAATAATTCTTTTTGCATAGTTTCGTACTTTGTAATTATTTGCCTTAATACTTCAGGTTTCTCATGAATGCGATAACCTTCGGATTGAATACGAAACCCGATATTGCCTTTCCTGTTCTTTTCCTCAGGAATAGACGATTCAAAAGCCTGCAATGCCATTTCTACACCATTGTTCTTGTTACTCTTGTAAAAAGCCATAACCGAAGTCAATTCAGGTAAATCACGATACTCATCAAGTTTTCTCAAAAAGAGTTCGTGCTTATTCTTTGATGTTGCACCTCCATAGCACAGGACTTCTTCTGCTTTATCAACCAACAGACGCGCCTTTCCCTTTTTTGAAGTTAAGGACTCTGCAATAGTCTGTTTCTTTTCAATCAACTGTATGCTCTTAAAGCTACCATCCGCAGTAATGATTAGTTCAATAGTGATTGGTTCTGTTTTTAATGCATCATGAACCCATTCATTGTCGGGCTTCTGCGCCCGAAGCGTTTTCCCTAGTTCGCTCAACTCCTTGATCATAAGGCACCCTCCTTTTCTTCCTGTTGGTTAAACTCATAGATTAAGGTAGATGTTTCGCTGTCTATTGGAGGTTGTAAATGGCTGGACTGCATCATTTTGTCATTCTCCGGTACTTCACAGTTCAAAACGCCATTGCGTATTGCTACATCATGGAAGAATACTGGTTCCGGCTTGCCATTTGCATCATAGAATATGTCAAACAACATGCTCCCAATAGGTATTGTTTCTTTTATAGGCTGTTCCTTGCCATGCGGCTCCATGAACTCTGCGGCAAATTCCCGCGTGCCTAAATACGGCCTATGCCAGCATTGCCCTTTTTTGACACGACGAATGAATATCCCATCATGATCTGCGTCAATGCTTTTTCTGCCAATATACTTTTCAGGTTTATTTCTGTTAGATACCTGTTTCTGATAAATTGATGCTTCAATGATGTAAGCTACATCCCTTAAAACCACACTGTTTCGTTGTGCTCTTTTTTCTTCAATAACAATAGGACTTCGCCCCTGCTTAATATTTATCTCGTTTCTTTTGATCGTGGCAAATCTGATGGGATTTAAAACAATTATTCGTCGGACATACCATTGATACTCCGGCTTCCATAAAATTGAATCAAGAATTCCTCTCGCTGCTGACGGCGTCATGCATGGGTAAGTCATACGTTCAACTTTCAGGTCTGGCCTAGTAAAACAGGCAAAGCCCCCTGTTACTTTTACTCGTACGATTCGACTATCAAGCATATACACCTCCTGATTATATAACTAATTTATCCGCCTCTATGGGCGCTACTGAAATACCTGTTTGCTGATCGTAATTACCATACCAAACCATAAATCCTTGCAGCATTGTTTTGCACAGTGATCCGTTCTGAATGACAAAATGCTTGTAAACCGGCACTGTAAAGGCTTGCATCTTCCGGTAATCGTCTCTTGATAAAAACTCCTTATATTCGAGTGAATGCAATAACTGCCTGCTCATGTCGCTATAATTGTAGATATACAAACCTTCTGTCTTGGTACGAATTATGTGATAACTATCGTTTGCGGCTTCAAAATTAAAATGACTACGTGCTTCGCTTATGTTGTATTTATCCGGGTCAATATATAGCTGTATTATTTGGGCATAGTATTTATTGAATATCTTATGTCCATGCAATCGGTTTATGTTCTGTTTGATCAACTCCTCTGCATGACTTGCACAGGCAGCATATGTTGTGTCCGGCATACCTCCGTCTTTCAGTTTAAACAGGAAAACATTACCCACTTCCTGCTTCTTTTCACGATTACAGCGCCCAGCAGATTGAATAACCGCCTCAAGAGGTGCCATAGCGCGAAACACAACCGGAAAATCAAAATCAACACCTGTTTCAATAAGTTGAGTAGAAACGACCAATATTTTTCTCTTTGTTTTCAGATCATCTCTGATACTATTGATTACACTTTTCCGATGCGCCGGACACATCGTTGTTGAAAGATGATATTTCTTCTCCCAACAACCCTCATTTCGAGCAAGATTATAAAATTCCAGTGCTGCCTTCTTTGTATTAAAGATGACAAGCGCTACTCCACCGGACTCTGTTACAGCCTCAAGTAACCCGCCGTTATCTATTGGGTTTAAGTCATTCAATTGGTGATAGTCAACACGCTTTGTCTTTTCATAAAGCTCAGAAGGATTATCAATTAAAGGGCAAATTATTTCTATGCCGTCAAACCCCCGTCTTTTTTCAAAGGCAGGTTGTGTTGCCGTGCAGAATAAAAAAGAAACTTTCATAACAACTTGAACATCTTTAAGCATTTGGAGTGTAGGCATTATAATTTCTTTAGGAAGTGTCTGAACCTCGTCAAATATCACAACGGATTCCGCTATATTATGAATCTTGCGACAATGGGATGGTCTGTTGCTGAATAGCGATTCAAAAAACTGAACAGTAGTCGTTATAATAATAGGATAATCCCAATTTTCACACGCCAATTTCTTTCGTTCCTGTACAAAGGAACAACTCTCCGTCTCACCTTGACCATCGTGGTCGCCCTCATTGTAACTGGAATGGTGTTCAAGAACCCAATCTTCGCCAAAAATGCTTTTTAAAATCTGTGCCGTCTGGTCTATGATGTTTATGTAAGGCAGGACTATTATTATTCGTTTCAACTCATTCTTCTTTGCATGGCATAACGCCCACGCCATAGAAGTCAGTGTCTTTCCCATACCAGTTGGAAGGGTTAATGAATAAAATCCGCACGGCATATCCGCTTTCCGAATGGCCTGATTGCGGGCGTCATTTCTCAGTTGATTTATTTCACCATCTTTTGATTTCCTTAAGAATTCCTCTTCCAGTTTGCTTATCATTGATTCGGTCGATAAAGCGACCCCGACACGCATATTAAATTTATCCTGATCAAAATGCTCCTCCGTTGAAAGCCAATCACTGTCGGTAAGTGTGCTAAAAAGGTATCTGATAAAGATTTCACGTTGTGATTTGTCAGTAAAAGCCAATGCATCAAGATTTTTAATATCTGCTTCATTAACCTCTGCATCATTCAGAAAAATTTTCACAATATCATCAAAGTCAGAGACTTCTCCTCTTTTGAACGGTTCCGTATCACTCCTCCATGCCGAGTTGTCTGGTAAACCTTTATGATGTCCGTCAATCGCAATTGAAGCCTCAATGATTCTACGAAGTCGAGCATACCCAGCACCCCACGCTGCATGAGGAACGCTGCCACGCACTCCTCTGTTAGCAAGATAATTCTGAAATGCAGGCTGATACTTACCGATGTCATGCAATAAGCCTGTAATTTTAAAAATGTCTTTGTATTCTTCTTTACACGCAAAAGATTCCGCTAATTTTGCCGTTTGGTAAAGATGCTTCGACAAACTATGTTTTTCTTTAAGACTATTTTCTGAATGAGCAAAATATTCCATAAATCACATTTTGTCTTTAATCTTTAAATTTTCCTCATTTCCTTGAGCCGAATTCATCGACAAAAGATTTAAGATCATGCCAGAGACCAGCTACATAAGCCCAATCCCCAGAGTTGAAGTCCTTAGCAAAAGATTTTGCAAGCTCCGCGACATTTTTCAGGTGTTCTTCAAGCGGCTGCCACTTGTCAGGAGGTTCTCCAGGCACGCTATGCGCATAATACTTTTTAGTCATGATATTGGTTCTGCCTGTTGCTCTTTTTATAAAAGTTAAATTAGTATAGAAAGCTATTTCCGTTATGGTAATCAGTTGAAAGCTGGAAGCTTGCAACAACGAAATACATATATCACACTTAAGTGACACCTCTGGTCACAAAAGAAACAGGGATCAGGGTGGAGGGAACAGGGTTCAGAAAAACAATTACTAATTCCGAATTCATGCCTTAACGCTTACTTCTTTTCACCGCATACACCGCTTGTTTTTCCTTTGCCGTAAAACCGATATGCTTACGCGGAGGATCGGGCAATGTCGGAGTATCGATCAAATCCATAACGCGCTGGAGAATACCCACAATCGCAACTTCATGAACATCGAGGCGTTCTTTAAGCTCCTTTTCAAGCGCTGCAAGCTGCCGGGCCAGTTCTCGTGTGTCGCCCAGCATCCCGCGCATCCTGACAAATGCCCTCACCACAAAAATGCTCATTTGCACTGCACGTGGGCTGTTGAGGACGTTAGCTGCCATGACTGCCCCATGTTCTGTAAATGCATAGGGTAAGTATTTAATATTGCTTCCTCGTTTCAAGGTCACAATTTGTGACCTTGATCGTAAAATATTTTCAGCTTCCTCCCCAGTTAACTGGAATACAAAATCGTCAGGAAAACGATCCATGTTACGTTTGACAGCTTGATTTAAAGCTTTGGTCTGGACACCATAAAGAGCTGCCAAATCTGAAGCAAGGATTACTCTTTGTCCCCGAATCGTCATAATCATTGATTGTACGCTTACCACATCGTACCGTGAAAGTTCTTTTGTCATGAATTTCCCCTTCCTTTTATTTAAGTTGCTGTTCTAGGGGACGGAGTTAAAAAGTTAAATTAGTATGGAAAGCTCTATCCGTTATAGTAATCAGTTGACAGTTGGAAGCTTGCAACAACAAAATACATATATCACACTTAAGTGACACCTCTGGTCACAAAAGAAACAGGGATCAGGGTGCAGGGGAAAATAGTTGCCAGTCGGCAGTTTACAGTTTTCAGCTGAAAGAGCATTAGGGAAGAAAGAGAAAATGAGAAGTTTTCTACCATCACCGTTAACAATGGAAAGAAAAGGAAATATTTTAAGCTACGAAATTACTTAAATTTATATATCTCTTTTAAAGGAGGGTCAAGGGATTTTCAGGGGACAGGTGTCAGGGAGCAGGATGCACGTAAAAATCCTAAATCCTAAGCTCGAAATCCTAAAAAAAAGAAGATGCTGGATACTGGATGCAGGGTGCAGGGGAAAATAGTCTATACTCCACGGTCGACAGTCTATAGATAAAAATAAAACATGATGCAGGATGCAATATCCATGATACAGGATCAGATAGTCAGCAATCCATGGTCGATGGTTCATGCAAGATACAAGCATTATTGAGATGATGCTTCATCAATATAATGAAAAATTGCATTTACAAATTTTCTAATTAATGCTAGAGGAGAAATACTTTTATATCCATTGCTCCTGCCACCTTTGGATTGGAAACACTTCATGAAAAAAGCCTTAAATCAAAAAATATATAAAGCCCTTTCTGAAATCGTAGGAGAAAACTACATCGCGGCTACACCGCTCACTACCTTTGCCTACTTCCAGGATGCGAGTATTTTTGGCGGGACGCAGGCAGAAATGGTGGTACGGCCTGGCTCTACTGAAGAAGTTTCAAAAATAGTGGCACTGGCTAACCAGCATCGAATTCCACTTATCGTAAGAGGTGGTGGTGCGAGCATCTACGGGCAACCCAAAGGTTCCCCCGGCTCCAATCTCCTCATTGATATGACGCGCATGAATAAGGTCTTAACTATTAATCCTGAGAGTTTTACCGTCACCACCCAGTGCGGCATCATCATGGGAAAGCTTCAGTATGAGTGCCGAAAAGAAGGATTTTATATCTTCGCTCCCTTCGCACCGCTCCATATTGTTTCGCTCGGTGGATGGATCGCAGGAGCTGCCGGTGCCGCTGGTCTCTGGCGGGATATTATCAGTCTCACCATCGTGTTGCCCGATGGAACAATAGTCAAAACCGGCGGTGGCCCCGGAACCAATATCCATCAGTCACTCTTTTATAATAGAAACCTCGGTGGCCCGGATTTTACCGGACTCTTTATTGGAGATGGGGGATCGTTTGGCATTAAAACAGAGGCAACCGTTCGCATTACTAAATTTCCTACGGTAATGAGGGTGAGTATTTTTGAATTCAACGAGCTTTCGAAAGTTCTTGCCATGGTGAAATGCCACCTGGAGCGGGTTGATCCCCATCCCTTTGATCCCATCATGGTATTTGGACCAGGAGCAATGAAAAATTTTATGCCTGAGTTTGGAGAGATCAACTCATTTATTGCGCAGGGCATTATGCAGGGCCACACCGAGAAGGAGATGGATGCAAAGCATGAAGTTTTCAATGCACTGGCAGTGGAATTGGGAGGGACACGAACCCCTATGCTTGATGCCATGGCTGAAGTAATGACTTCTTCCACATCCGGTGAGAGTGGAATGGAGATGGATTGGCTTAAACTTTTCAATGTGCTCGGTCTCCCTGCCTGGCTACCTTTCACCCTGCCTCGTGAAGGATTTCTTGATGTATACAATAAACTAATTGCCTGGAGGAATGCACGATTGGAAGAGGCTCACAAGAGAGGATTCGAATATGGGGGAACCTGGGAATTTTTTACTCCCTCTGATTCCAGCACCCTCATCGGGGAAATAGATTCATTCTTTAAGGACGCAGGAAACCCCGAGGTAGTCTCTTTTGTGCAGACCATGATGAGAGATTTTCAAGAGTATGCCCACCAGCTTGGTTCAATAGACGTCTACAACCAGGGATTGATGTCAAACCTTCATGCCCTTTACTGGCCAGATGGTTTTAAGCACCTCTATACTACTATCAAGGCATCACTTGATCCCAACAACATTTTAAACCCAGACCTATGGACAAGCCAAAAACATCCAGGAAGAAGACCCAGAAGAAAAATCAAGAAATGAAAGAACTCTCCAAAGTTCGCAACTTCGTGTACAACTGTCGCAAATGTGGCCTCTGCGGTAACAAGGTGAGCGCAAAGGTTCCCTATGTCTGTCCGGTGCGGGAACATACTGAGGGGTTCGAGCATTTCTACTCAAAAGGAAAGATCACCATTGCTCAGGGGTTGCTCGAAGGTCAGATTGTGCCATCCCCGGAACTTACCGAAATTATCTACAGCTGCTCTCTCTGTGGGAACTGCCTGACACAATGCGGCATCATAGACCAGGATAGTGAACTACCACTGACCGATCCCCCTCAGATCGTTGAAGCGATGCGGGCTGACCTCTTAAGAGAACACCCTGAATGGATTGCTCCTGCATACCACGCCATGATCACCTCAACCAGTCAGTATGATAATCCCTGGGGGCTGCCTCGCGTGACCAAAGAGAGGTGGGCAAAGGGTCTCTCAGTTCCCAATATCCAAGAACACCCTTCTGACATTCTTCTCTTCACCGGCTGTACCATCCCTTCCAATCCCGTACTCATCCCCCGGGCTCAAAAGGCTGTAGCGATCTTGAACAAAGCTAATGTTGTTTTTGCTATTCTCGGAAAAGATGAGCCCTGCTGCGGGAGTGTTCAGAGAAGGGTTGGCGCCTTTGATTTAGCTTACGAAATGCGAGCGAGAAACATCACCACGTTTAATAACCTTGGGGTATCCACTATCGTAACCCTCTGTGCAGGGTGCTACCATACCTTAAAAGTTGACTACCAGAAGGCTGATATACCGCTTAAGCCCAAGGTATATCATTTGGTGGATTTCCTCTCCCAGCTTATTACACAACATAAATTAGTTTTTACCCATACCCAAAACCTCAAGGTTTCCTACCATGACCCCTGCCACTTGGGACGCCACTCAGGGATTTTTGATCCGCCTCGAGACATCCTCAACGCCTTGCCGGGCATCACCCTGGTAGAGAGACGTGCTACCAGAGAAAACACCATTTGCTGTGGTGCAGGAGGAGGCATGCGTATTTTCACCAATGGTACACTAGCTGAAAAAATTGGGAAGGCTTCACTTGAAGATGCAATAGCTGTGGGCACTCAAGCGGTAGTCACTGCCTGCCCATTCTGCGAACTCAATCTCACCACTGCAGCAGGTCATTCCGATTATAAAATTTCCATTTACGATATCCTAGATCTTGTGCATACCGCTTTAGGAATAGGTCAATAAGTTAAAGATACTATTCGGCCCCACTTTCTCTGACCTAAAAATTTTCCTATTTTGTAGCTCAACGAAAACCCTCTCGCATTACAACAGCTGTCATTTCGAAGGAGCGGAGCGACTGAGAAATCTCATACAAATTCAGGGATTCCTCCCAGAGTTTATCCTGAGTAAAACCGAAGGGGTCGAAATGACGATAGAACCAACAAAGGGGTTTTCGTTCGGATACTAATTTTTGAGTTGACAATATTTAAAATTCATAGTAACATACCGGCTAGTCGGTATGTTACTTAAGAGACTGCTCATGAAAAGAGAAGAAATTACTGAAAAACGTAAGGATACCATATTTAAAGCCGCGGTGCATTGCTTCAATAAATCTGGCTACTATACCACTACCCTCGATACCATAGCGGCTCAAGCACAGATGAGTAAAGGTGGAATCTATCATTACTTTAAATCAAAGAAGGATTTATTTCTTGAGTTGTTTGATTATAGGGTTAATAAATATTTTGATCTGATGAAGTCACATATTAAAGAAGAACATAGCCCGGCGAATCGCATAAGAATTCTGGTGAAAAAGGCTGGAGAAATACTAAAAGAGAATGAAGACTTTTATAAATTTTGCCTGGAATTTCTCTCCATGGGGGTCCGTGATCCTGAAATTAGAAAGATAATGACCATATTTTATAATGATTCAATAGAAACTTTTTGTGCCATTATTAATAAAGGCATTACCTGTGGTGAGTTTAAAAAGGTTGATGCTAAAAAAGTAGCTCGATCACTCTACCTGGCGGTGATGGGGGCATTTTTTACCTATTTTTCTGTCAATGTTGACTTCGAATTAAGTAATCAACACGCCTTCGATGTTGAAAACATTTTACGCGCTATTAGCAAGTAATTTTTTTCACAATATGCATACCGACTGGTCGGTATGCATATAAATATCTTTGGTTAGGAATTCATTGGGAGGTAGTGAACATGGATTCAAATGAACTAATACAAAACATGGAGCGGGCAGTTATACACGGGGAGGTAGAAGAAACAAAACAATGGGCAGTCAGAGCTATTGAAAATAATCTTGATATTTTAACCATCCTTAATGAATGTCTTATAAAAGGCATCAGAAAGGTAGGTGATCAATTCGGCAACGGTGAGATATTTCTTCCGGATCTCCTTTAGAAAACATCAGATTGTTTCTGATCCATGTAAGGGAATCTTTGATCACGACAAGGCAAAAGCCCAGCTTCAAAGTGAGAAACAATGTTCAGATTTCTCCTCTAATCCACGATTCATTGATCCCATAGGAGAAACGACTGAGGCACTCATCCGTTATGTTCAATTTCTCTCAGAACAAACTGATGCCCCCCTCCTTATTGACTCACCTTACCAGCAGGTACGCATGGAAACTCTCAGATATTTTAAGGGGAGCTCCCTCACCCCACGATTGATTTACAATTCCATCGCAGAAGATTTCACTGAAGAAGAACTCTTGTGCATCAGAGAATGTGGCATAAAGAGCGCAGTCATTTTAGCATTTAGTAAAAGTGCACTATTACCTAAAGATCGGCTCACACTGCTTCGCGAGATACTACTGCCTGCTGCTGAGCGTGCCGGTATCGAACACATCCTGATTGATACCGGCGTCCTTGACGTTCCCAGCATAAGCTGGGCTGCAAGAACCATCTACGAGGTCAAACGCGAGTTCGGTTTTCCCGCAGGGTGTGCTCCTGCCAATGCCCTGTTCACCTGGGAAAAGATAAAGAAGCAGGGAACAGAAGCCTTTCACTCAGCTGCGGTAGCGCTTTTTGCCATGACTCTGCTTCAAGGTGCTGATTTCATCCTCTATGGTCCCCTACGCTTAGCCCCCTGGGTATATCCAGCATGTGCTGTCATTGATGCGATGATGGCATATGCGGGAAGGTTTAGCGGTATTAAAGCAGCAACTAAAAATCATCCCCTGTATAAGATATTTAAAAACTAGCAGATAGGGTATGAAGTACTACGTAGAATGTGTACCAATGAAATGGACACTGTTATGTGACTCCCAGCTGTCCTTGCAGAAAAATGCCCAGCACTCTGGATTGTTGGTAAGAGTAGAGTGCGGTGGGAGGGGGATATGTGGAAAGTGTCGCGTTCAAATCATTGAGGGAGAGACCTCGCCAGTCACCTCGGTTGAACGAGCTCAGCTCACCAGCTTAGAGATTTCAAAAGGTATTCGCTTCGCGTGTCAGACAAAAATGCTAAGCAATAGTATAGTCTCTTTCCCCTTTCTGCAAGAATGTGCTGAAGTTACCTTGAATAACATTGGTACGGAGCTATCCCCTTTCCCCCTATCTGATTCCGGACCTCTGGGCATTGCCATCGATCTTGGAACAACTACCATTACCGCACTGTTAGTAGACCTGGTAAGTGCCAGGACAATGTGTGCCTGGAGTACGTTCAACCCCCAAGTTGTTTATGGCTCAGATGTCATGAGCCGGATAAGCTATGCCCTCGAGCAGGGAAACTCAAAATTACAGGAAAGCATCATCCTCACCCTTAACTATATAATAAAAAGACTCATCCCAGATGCACGAAAGGTCACTGCAATCACTATTGTCGGTAACTCTGCCATGCATCACCTGCTACTCGGCCTACCGGTAAGTCAACTTGGTGCCTATCCTTATACCCCTGTTCAAAAAGAACACCTCACCATTGAGGCAAAGAAAGTAGGACTCCACGCAGCCGGTGATGCCTGCGTTCATCTCCTTCCGCTCGTAGGAGGATTCATTGGTTCTGACCATGTCGCTATGATTCTCGCAACAGGGATTGATAAAGCAGAAAAGACCGCGATCGGCCTCGATATCGGTACCAATACAGAGATAGTACTGGCACACCACGGAGTACTAAGATCTGCTTCATGTGCCTCAGGTCCCGCTTTCGAGGGGGGTCATATACGACATGGGATGCCTGCCCTCAGTGGAGCAATTGACCAGGTGAGCATAGATAACGCTATGGCATCGGTGCATACCATAGGTAATGTTCCTCCCCTTGGTTTGTGTGGCTCAGGGGTTCTCGCTGCCATTTCTGAGCTTCTGAAGAATGGATTGGTTGACACACATGGACTCCTCACCGCTCTACCCGGAACTTCTGGTAATGGTAACTCAAGGAAATTTATTTTAGTCCCTGCCGAAGAGAGTGGAACGGGAGAACCAATCACCATCACCCAGAAGGATATTCAGGAAGTCCAGCTTGCCAAATCTGCTATCCGAGCTGGTATCGAAACCCTTCTTGCCGCAGCACAAATAGGATGGGAGGATATAGATGAGATTACGCTTACCGGAGGATTTAGCCAGCACCACACCATTGAGAGCTTGATGCGTATCGGTATCTTTCCACTGCTCGATCGCAACACCTTTAGAACTTTAGGCAACGCAGCAGTAGCAGGAGCGATACTCGCGACCGTTTCACCAACCTATAGGGAAAGAGCTACCCAGATTGCTTCCTGCATACTACCTCTTGAGCTTGCCACACACCCGCACTTCAGAAGAAACTTCACCCGATGGTTACGCTTTTAACCATCGCATAGAGGTGATATAAAAAATCTCAAAGTGACATAAAAACCACCTTGACAACTAAGTAGCTCTTATGCAATAAACTTTACCGACTGGTCAGTATAGTTATGCTGAGAAATGCTAATTAAACCAAGGAGAAAAAGTTATGAACTATGATCTTGCCACTATAGGAGCAGGTCCCGGTGGCCTTTATGCTGCCATGTGGGCAGCAAAGAAAGGTCTCAAGGTTATTTTGATTGAAAAGCGAAAAGATATCTCAAAAATCACCCGCTACTGTAGTGAACACATTATTCTTGATGAGAACTATAATGGAGATACCATTAAAGTTGACGAAAAGAATGGGAAGATTATTTCCACCGCTAATGGGTGGGAAGTGAACTATAAAGGTGGATTCTGTCCTGTTACTGATAAATATTATTACTCGCCATCCCGTCATGCAATCCACTTTGCCTGGCCTGATAAAAAGCCCTTTGCCTATAAATATGATAAAGGAGTACTTTTAGAGACAATTCTTAATGACTGTCTATCCTTGGGGGTAACATTTCAAAACGAAACCAGCGCCTATGATGCGATCGATTCAACTCAATGCGTTGAAATCAAATGTGTATCTAAAGGTGTCAAGTCACGGATAAAAGCAAAAAAAATGATCATCTCTGATGGGGTAAATACCCGCGTTGGTCAGGCGATGGGGTTTAATAAAGATCGTGCCTATATGGGTTTTGCCCTCTGTCTGGCAGTGTATATGTCAGGGGTTAAAGACTATAACCCTTCTGAATGGAGGGGATGGTGGGGACGCTGTTACGGATCGAATCTCGCACCGCTGATGGGCACCGGTCCCGCAGGACACTTTGACGAGTGGGCAGACATGATTATCATCGGCAGCTAAAAGACCCTCCAGAAAAAGTATTTGAGTTTTTTACCACCAAGGGGCCTCTCGCAGATAATTTTGCTGATGCCAAAGTTGAAAAACGACACTGCTGCTCAGTGAAAGCCTTTACCCCTATTAAAAAACCCTATAAGGGAAATGTGCTGATTATTGGAGATGCAGCAGCCTTTGTAGAGGTACAGGCTCAAGGTGCACTGAGTTGTGGTTTAAAAGCGGCGGAGGCAGTGGTCAAGGAACTTGAGGGTAAAAATGGTTTTGAGGACTACACTAAGTGGTGGGTTGACTCTTTCGAGTTCAACTCAGAGGGGATGATGCGGGTGCAGCAGGGATATGCACTGATACCAGCGTACACTGAAGATGAAATTGATTACCTTTTTTCACTTTGCGAAGACGTGATTCTGCAGGGAAGCTGGAGCCAGTATAAATCGCCCAAATTGATCTGGGATACTATCCTGCATGATCCTGACAAAATAAAGCGAGAGCGACCAGATCTCCTTGGGAAAATTAGGAATATCCGCTCCACTACCCTTCAAGAAAGTATTTAGAGACAATGCCGCGAGGGGAAGAGAAAGAAAACCGTAAAGAAAAAATTTTCGATGCTGCTGTGTGCTGTTTTAATGAAAAGGGGTACCACGAAACTACCATTGATGCTATTGCAGCCAAAGCAAAGATAAGCAAGGGTGGTGTCTACTACCACTTCAAATCTAAAAAAGACCTCTTCCTTGAACTCTTTCACTACCGCGTAAATAAATACTTCGATCAAATAAAGGCATATATCAAGGAGGAAGACAACCCGGAAACACGTCTGCTGATGTTCATTTATAAATCGAGCCGAATTCTTAAGCAAAATGAGGATTTCTTTAAATTCTGTTTGGAATTCCTTTCAATGGGCGTGCGCGAGCAAGAAATCAGAAAAGTAATGACCATTTTCTACAAAGATTCAATAAATACTTTCAAACATCTCATTGAAGAAGGTATCAAAGAGGGAAAATTTAGAGCTATTGATGCTGATAAAACCGCTCGTGCCGTCTACTTTTTATTTATGGGAGTCTTCTTTACCTACTACTCAGTAAATGTTGATTTTGATCTTGTTGAGCAGCATACCTTTCAGATCAATAATATTCTAAAAGCCATAAAAAAATGAACTGCTAATTCATTATGCTGATACTTGGTTTTTTAGGAAGCCCTCGGGTTAATGGAAATTGTGGTAAACTGCTGAAGAAAGCTCTAGAAGGGGCTGAAAGCAAAGGTGCTCACACCAAAAGATACGACCTGATAAAGTGTGATATTAAATACTGTAGGTCATGTTTTAAATGTATCTTTGAACATCACGAACTACCTATTGGGAAGTGTCCACTCAACGATGATATGGCTTCACTATTGGAAGAGTATATAAAAGCCGATGGTTACATCTTTGCAAGCCCGGTCTATGATGGGTATATCACCTCCTTAATGAAAACATTTTTTGAAAGAAAAATGCCTTTAACTTTTCGAGATAAAGGTGCATATGGAAAAATCTCTGCCGCTCGTAACCCCGCACATTTTAAAAAGATGGTTTCCATGATAGTCACAGGTAACTGTGGTGATGAATTTAGAGAAGTTATGGGTGATCCGTGTTTTGAAGCAATGGAGGGCCTTTTAGCTATAGAACAGGTGCCCACCGTTGATAAACTCTATGTGGGAGGCATAGAAAACATGAGCAAGGAAGCATTTCTGGAGAAACTGAATATAGCATACCAAACGGGAATCCATTTGGTGGAAGAGATAGAGAAAGGCAATTGAATCTTAACACTACACAATCAAACTACCAAGAAAGGAGGAACTAGTTATGAAAATGCTTCGCAATGGAAAAACTCTTATAGTCATTAGTTTAATAATGGTGGGTATCGTAGCTGGTACCACAAAAGGATACAGTAAGGAAGAGAAGAAGTCTATTACCTCCGAAGCTAAACCGATTTCACCAGATGCAGCCATTACTGATCAACACCCTGCGGTAGAAGAAGGAATGACCTGCAATGATTGCCATGAGATAAAGCTTGATGCCAAGACTACCGCAACCGAGGTCTGGCTGGGCGGTGAATATCTCAAGTGGGGCAAAGGTGAAGGCATTATGCCTAAAGATAAGGTAGGGGAGCGTATCGTAGAAATTTTTAAAGAAAAAGGGTTTAAACGAACCTGTGTACTTGCTACCTCCTTTAATAATCGACCAACGTCAACCACTTCAGAGTTTGCACTGGACCCTAAGAATATGGTGCTCTATGGGCTTCATGAGAAAGGCACCGCTAAAATAATCCACATAAAGCACAACCCCTACGTAAGCCTGAACTGGCACCGGGAATTTGACGACAACTTTGCTAACACCCTCTGCATTCAGATGATCGGTAAAGCAGAAGTTTTAGACGGTACTTCAAAAGAATTTGAAAAGGGACTTGAAGTGTATCCCTATCAGTATGGTGCCACTGCCAGGAAACTTCCTGTAGAACAATGGAAAGAAATCATTAAAAAACAAATGGCCATGACTAAAATCACCATTGAGAAGGTAGTACTGTTAGACGGTTCTCTTGCACGAACCGAGTATAGAACATCTCAGCAATGGACCAGAAAATAGCCACGAGGAGGTTGAAATGAGTTTACCAAAAGGTGCCTATCAGGCACTGGAAGATGCGCTGGGAACTGAGAATGTGTGTGACGATCCTGCGGTAACCTCTGCCTACAGTTACATGTGGCTGCTCCATAGCACCCATGCCCAATCAGGGAGATACCGTCCCGCAGCAGTAGTGCTCCCAGGCAGCACCGAAGATGTCCAGACTATTATAAAAATTGCTAACCGCTATAAGTTTAACTACATCCCTGTGGGCACCAACCTTTTGCCCCCTACCATCCCTACACGACCTGATACAATTATCATTGATCCAAAGCGGATGGACCGGATCGTCGAAATCGATGAGAAGAATATGTTCGCGGTGGTGGAACCCTACGTCACCTATGCGCAGCTCCAGGCTGAAACCATGAGGTTAGGTCTCACCCTCACCGTGGCAGAAGCAGGTGCACAGGTTTCCGTCCTCGCCAACAACATGTTTCAGGGCATGGGAGGAACAGGTCACAAATTTGGCTATAACAGAGGGATGCTCGCCTGCGACTGGGTTTTACCAACTGGAGAGCTTTTAAAAATTGGCTCTCGGGGGAACCCCAACGCTGGCTGGTTCTGGGGAGACTGTGCAGGACTCAATCTCAAGGGTTTGCTTCGCGCTGATTCAGGCCACTGCGGAGGTCTGGGAATGGTAACCACCATGTCGGTAAAACTCTTCCCTTATCCCGGTCCCAAGTTTTTCCCGGTAAAAGGTGCTAATCCCACTTTTTCCTGTGAGTTCCCAAAGGATAGATTCAAACTGAATCTCATAAAGTTTCCCACAAGAAAGGACTTAATAGACGCGATATATGAAATTGGCCACGCTGAAATCGCTGCGGCAGTGCACGAGGAACCCGCGAGTATGATTCTCTCCTATGCATCCCCTTCGGTTGAGTACTTTTGGGAGCGATGGTCACAATTCATGAAAAAGTGGAGAAATGTGCTCTCGGTTACCCTCATCGGTTTTTCCTCTCCACGACAGGTTGAGTACGAACAAAAGGTGCTTGACGCAATTCTAAGAGAGCTTGGAGGTACCTACATTGATGAGGATTCTGAACTGTGGAAGATTGCAGGTGAAAATCTGGGAGAACAGATCAGGACTGGCTTCTCTAACAGGCTCTTTAGAGTTGCCGGTGACTTTTTTGTCATGGGCGGCTTCGGATTTGATTCCATCGACCAAAGCTACAAGATGAGTGAAGCCTATATGTGGCCACTGATTGAAGAAGGGCAAAAGAAAGGACATTTTATAGAAGACGATACCCACAATGACTGGCTCAATTCTTATCAGCTAGGACATTTTTCTGAAACTGAACCTCTTATCTACTTTGAACATGACTTAGATGCAGGAGCCACCTTTCTCAATGGGTATATTCAAACCATCACTGAGGCAATTAAGAGAAAAATGACACCCACCTGGCCCCTGGGACCTATGACCTACCTCACCGGTCCCCATATGTGTAACTATCATGAGCTGGTGTTAAAAATAAAGAAAACACTTGATCCCAGATTGACTTCAAATCCCAACTATCCGCTGCCACCAGAGCCACCAAAATAGAAAAAGGATCTGAGATGAGAGATAAGGGATGTGTGGTTTAAAACATAAGATGTGGGATGTGAGATAAAATATTTTTAATCGCAAATCACCCATCCCACAATACCTTTGGAGATGCGCTATGACTGAAAAGATTCTTGCAAAAGTCGACTACCTGAAGCCACTGGAGGATATACCTTACGCCGAAGTCGCTGCTGATAAAGAAAAATACCGAGTAGAAATAAAAAATGTACTCAACGGCATTGTGGGTAAAGAGTCCGTCAGAGATGATCCAGAAGTACTCACACGATACTCAAAAGATTTGAGTATGGAACCACCAGGCAGACCATCTTTCGTGGTGTATCCCCAAAATACTGAGCAGGTATGTGCACTGGTAAAATATGCAAACGATGTACTACTACCTGTCATTCCGGTGAGTTCAGGTACCCATAACTATGGAGGTACAATCCCTCGTATGGGAGGCATTGTCATTGATCTCTCAGGATGGAAAAAGATACATAAAATTGATTATAGAAACCGGGCGGTGAGAATAGAGCCGGGAGTCACCTACAACCAGCTCCAGGATGCACTCGAAAAAGAAGGATTGAGGGCACTCACCCCTCTTCTGCCTCGCAAAGACCAATCTGTACTCACTGCCCATCTGGAAGCTCATCCCATGTTGATTCCCGAATTCAACTATAGTGAGCCTCTCTATACTGCTGGGATAGTCATGCCCTCCGGTGAACTATTCAGAACAGGTTCAGCAGCACCAGCACCCCCTGAGACAATTAACACCGATATGGTGGGGTCCTGGGGTCCAGGTTTCGACTGGAACAGGCTCTATACACGAGCTCAGGGGACATTAGGCATTGTCACCTGGGCAAATATCATGGCAGAGCCTCTTCCCACTATGCAAAAAATCTACTTTACCCCATTCACTACTATCGATGATCCTGTCACCTTTACCTACCGCCTCCAATACAAGTGGATCGGTTATGAGTGCTTTGCACTCAATAGCACCTCTCTCGCCCTTATCCTTTCAAATAACCTGCCCAATGATTACCTGGCGCTTAAAGGAAAACTTCCTAAGTACATTCACCTTTTCTGTATTGCAGGACTTAAACGATTTCCCGAGGAGAGGATTGCGTACCAGGAAACTGACTTCCTTAAGGTGGCGCAGGAGTGCGGGGTACGCCCGCAGCTCACCCTGCCTGAAGTACCTCAGGCAACCACGTTCTTTTCCCACTACCTGCGACGTTGCTGGGACAAGGAAGTGTACTGGAAGGATGCCTACAAGGGCGCAAGTGCCGATATCTTTTTCCTCACCACCATGGAAAAGGCTTCCACTTTTATATCTGCATTGAATGAAGAGGCAACTCACTACCACTATTCTCCAGAAGACATTGGTGTGTACCTGCAACCCATAGAAAATGGTAGGGCAGCACACCTTGAATTCACCATACCTTATAATCCGAAGGACACCGATGAACGCGCAATGGTCAAAAACTTTCATCGCTCTGCGAGTGAGAGGATGTACACACTTGGTGCTCTCTTCACCAGGGCATATGGGAGTTGGGCTGAAATGGTGTACGGCAGAAATGCCCTGCAGTACCAGACCGCAAAGCTTATTAAGGAAACACTTGACCCCCACAACATCATGAATCCAGGAAAGCAGGGTCTTTAAGCATTGGCGTTGTTGTTCAGTAAAAAGGCAGTTGTTGTCGGGTGAGTAAACATTTTAACAGGAGGAGATCATGCAAAAAGTAAGAAAAGTTTATGTATTGTTTTTGATTCTGTGCTGCATCGTAGGATTATGCATCAGTCTTAATGCGGCGGACAAACCTCCTCTGAAAAAGGAGGCAAAAAAAACTGAAGCCAAAAGCATTGATGCCAAGGCGCACGCAATTGATGCTTCGGCAAAGGTGAGCAGCGAACATCCGGAGATTCCGGAGGGAACTTCCTGCAGCGATTGTCACGAAATGAAACTTGATGCCAAAACGACGGCCACCCAGGTATGGCTTTATGGGGAATACCTAGGCAAAGCAAACGGCGAAGGCGTCATGCCCAGAGAGCAACTGTGGAACGAGATAGTCAAAATGATTGGAGGCATAAAAAACGATTCAAAAACATATGTGCTTGCAACCTGCATGAACAACAGGCCACTGTCAACTACCTCAGAGTGGACACTTGATCCGGAAAAAAAAGTGCTTTACGGGGTTCACGAGAAAGGAACTGAGAAACTGGTGCATATCAAAAACAACCCCTGGGTCAGCCTTAACTGGCATGATGAATTTACGGGCATAGAAGGGCTTTATCGTTGTTGCCAGATAAAGGGGCGTTGCGAGCTGATTGATGGGGACAACCCTGAATTTGAGAAGATATTAATTAATTTTGTGCCGTACGAAGATGCCGCACAGAGGATGATGCCTAAGAATCCCACCCCTGAACAGCGCGAACAAACCCTGAAAAATTTCAGGGATCAGGTCTTTAAAAAAAGGTTTTTAATCAGTAAAATTACCATAGACCGCATTACGGTCGTAAATAAAGCCTTTATTAAAGAGGGCGTTAGAAATGTCCAACGATGGGAAAGAACAGAGTAATTATCTTAATCCACAACTAAAAAATATCTTAGCCTGCTGCCCTTGATTGTAACAGGGGGAAGATACCATGAGAATGTTTAACGGCTGGACAGGGATTGTAAAAGTGTCCTCAAAATATAATCAGGGGATCTGGGAGCAGGTGATTCATATGCCTTCAGGAGATAAGGAATGCTGCTTTAAAATAAAACCCTGGGTGTAACCGTGTTTTTCATTGAGGTGATCACCATCATCAAGGGGAGGAAATGATGCCGTTCACAATTAATCAAAGTCAATGCGTTGGGTGTGGTTCCTGTCTCGGTAATTGTCCCAACCGGGCAATTATCCGCAAAGGAGCAGAAGTAATTATTACAGGTATGTGCAGTGACTGTGGGATCTGCATCCGACACTGCGGTTTGGAAGCAATCGTCAAGGGGAAGACGAAAACGGAGTTCGATAACAGGAAGCAGGACAAGGCGTTAAAAGAAAAGCTGTTATTAACCCGAAACATTGTCGCCATGAAGTTTGCTGACCAAGCCCCTGAAGGGGTTCCCGAAGAAGACGGACTCAATTTCTGGTGTCATATCTGCGGGGATATCTTTGAGGGACATGAAGATCCCGTGTTCTTCACTGCGAAGAACAGTGTGTGCGGAGGTTCCTCAGCACTTGGCCTTGGGGTCCGAAGCGTTAACAGGGATGATGTTCTTGCCATGATAGAAGTCGTTACAGGTAGTGGAGGATACTTTACCTCTAATGATTTGTTTACAAAACCAAGAGTGCTTTTTCCCAAATTTCCCAGGGTATACGGAGGCCTGGTCATTGCTTCACTATCCCAGATGAAAATGCCTGATATCATACTCATCCCGGTAAACGGAAAACAGATGTGCATGCTTTCTACGGCATATGCGTTTGAAACCGGCGAGATAATCGCGGGCAACGCCGGCGGCGGCACATGCCTGGCAACGGTTACTATTCCTTTTCTGGAGAACAGACCGGTTTTTTCCTGTGGTGATCACGGTGGTCGAATGCATATACGACTGAAGGATGCGGAGAGCCTAGTATGCTTCCCTTACCGGCTTGTACCCGGAACAGTTGTAAATCTGGACAGAACGGTTTTTACCCAAGACGCTTAGCGATAGTATGATATCGGCATGTGTAAAAGAACAGCATTGAACAAAATACCGCAGATATATTATAGACAGTCTTATAAACACGACCTAGAAAGAATACAGTAATGGTAAAAAAAAATACATTTACTTTTCCCTGCAAAGAAAATTTAGAACTCATCAAGAAATACTATGCAGAAATAAATGGTATCAATTCATTCGTTCCTGTAACGAATCGGCAATCGGGGATCTGGGCTGCCGAGGTGCACTGCTCCTGCGGTAAGGTTCTTGAAAAAGCCGGCCTAGCCATGGTTGAGATGTCCGGCGGTATGGTCGAAGGTGACTCCGTCGACATAACATTGCTTCAAACACTGGCATGGCCAGTAAATCTCTGCATCCCGGGACTCATAATCATGGCTAGCACGAGCAAGGTCGAGGGCCAGAATGTCATCGTCACGTTTTACATCGATTTGATCGTTCAAGCCCAGTCCTCCCCCTGCCAGAACGACAAAGATGTGTTCACTGCTGCCGTTAAAGAGGCATGTAACAGACATAGTCAGAGCATTGACGAGTATCAGGCTTTTCTTGCCGGTCGCGGCATGCTGGGTGGCTGTGCCGCTGAGTGCGGTATCTTGTATTTCTTTGAGGAAAGTGACACCGCATTGCTTGAGGACATCATGCAGGAAGTGCTAAAGTCATACCGGCAAATCATTGAAAGCGGAGCTCAGAGGACACCTGCAGAAGTTGATTTTACAAGGATGAAGGATAGCCGTAAAAAAATTGTTGAGTGGATGCTTTCGCAAGATTATGGTATCAGAGTTGCGCGGCAGAATAATATTCCTATGGAACTCATTGAGTCATATGGTTTTCCACCTTCAGAACATTCCTGATCTCATGCTAAAGCAGAGATTGAATCTTGCTGCCAACGATAGTATATCGTGCTTGATGCTGAGTGAGCGAAAGCGCCATCCAGACTACCATACAAGGAAGGCCACTATGAAAAGAGCTTTTATCGGAGCTACTGTGTTAACTCTTGTCTGCATAAATGGCGGGAGCAGCTTTGCTCAGGATTCTGAATGGAAAAACGGTGGACCGAGCTATATTTATGTTAAGCCCACGAAAAAGTCACCGTTTCATATGCCCTATGATGAGGAACTTAAATGTATTGACTGTCATCAATGGGACGGTGTTGATACCTACACTTCTGCAACAAAGACGCTTACCAAAAGCACGTCAGGTCGCCTCCCCCCAGGAAGATATCAAAAAAGCAATTTTAGAGGCACTGAAAGGTGCGGGTGACTACCGTGAAATGTATGTCATGGCAACGTCATTCAACAACCAGCCCCTGGCAACCTGCCTTGAGTTTACCCTTGATCCGAAAACACTCACTTTTTATGCATCATCGGAAAAGCAAACCGAAAAGCTGTTTCATATTGCAGCCAACCCAAGGGCATCCATGGTATATGTCCGGGCACGAAATGACATGAAGTATTTCCTTGATCCCCTGGGAGTCCAGATCGTGGGCAGGGCCGTGCAGCTTAAACACTTAAATTCGACAGCAAACGGTACAAAATGGTTAGGCAACAGATGCTAAGTAGTTGAAATATAATGAGTGGGGTGTTAAATTTCTCCAAAACTGTAATGACAATTATTTTAAGGGTATATGTATTTTATACTTGATTAATAGGTAGAACATACTATAATAATGGCCATAGATAAAATGA